>Ga0256845_1001238_pt1 | contig 21026 bp, 19 predicted proteins | sample RiftiametaG_FD_189101 | JGI IMG/M metagenome (GOLD analysis project Ga0256845, IMG submission 189101) | Tube worm associated microbial communities from hydrothermal vent at the East Pacific Rise, Pacific Ocean - Riftia | ecosystem: Host-associated > Annelida > Integument > Unclassified ...
GACGACGCCGATGCATCTGACGACGCCGATGCATCTGACGACGTTCCGTCGAGCCCGGTCTTATCCGAAGAGGACGAGGACGAGTTTCCTGACGATGACGATGACGATGACGATGACGATGACGATTGAGAGCTTGCTCTAGGGTAGGTTTCTTCTCACTCCGAGCAGCCTGAGGGCCTCGGAGTGTTTTTTTGTCGGAAAGCGTACGCCGCTCTCCCAGTCAACGACCAGATTTACATCGACCCTAAGAATTTGGGCGAGTGCGCTCATCGAGAGCAGTTGAAGTGCACGTAGACTTGTAATTTCTTCAGATGTCATAGGACCGTCAGCACCGTGATTCTATCACGGCGTAAAATTATCGAAGAATCAACGCAACGGATAAGTTGAGCGGCCGAAGATATCTTCATGCAGCTTTTAGTCTCTCATTGTTCTTTCGCTCTGTCATTCGCAATGGCATTTCTCTTACCGTGCTGTGATCAAACGACTCCCGGAACGCAATCAGAAGTACGACTGAGTACATTCAATGGGGACGATCTAGAGGACGTGAGCCCCGTTCCGCGCTTCTACTTGAGCGGGTTGACTACAGCACTTGCCGACGATTTATGGTTGATCGAGGGTGAGTTGGGGAGGAGCTTACAAGGCAAGGTGCGTCGGGGAGTCATACCAGAGTCGCTGTCCAGAGCACGCCGCCCCCTTGCCCTCTGGAGCGAAGGTGAAAAAATTGTACTAGCACCTTCGCAGGTCTTAGAAACTGGGGCGAAGTACTCATTCATTGCGCGGGGCTTTGGTCTCATTGGGAGCTTCATTGTCACCACAGAAAAAAGTAAGGTTCTCTATCGCTGGTCCTCTGCAAAGCCTAACGCGGGGGATGTCACCGTTTATTGTGAGGTAAGCGGCGAGTTTCTATTGAAGGCGTTGAGCGAGGGCAGCGAAGCCGAATCAGGTGGGGGAGGGCAGGGACCAGAAATAAACCTCGGAATTGATGATGCTGGTTTTGCAAAGCAAGCCTGTGTCCACTTTGAGGCACGGGGGGAAGGGCGCGGCTTCTTTGTTCCGCCCATGAGGGTGCACGATTGGCTGATAGATCCAGAGCCTGTCTTTTTTGCGGGAAGCCCAGAGACTCAACCTCAGGTTCAGGCTCTCGAGGAGGCAGGGGCCGCTAGGGGAGGGACGCAGGAGTCCGGTGGAGAGATTTGTGAAGGCGTTTCCTTCTTGTGGGGGTGTGCCTTGCCAGCTAGCTCGGCGCTGCGGCTTCATCTGCCGAGGGGCGCTTACGTCGGAGCAATTACTCGCAAAGAAAACGATGAGTTAACGAGGCCCTCGGGTCTTTTACTGCTCTCTAGGAGTCGTGAGACGACCAGCCACGTTATCGGCCCCCTTTTGCCATCGTCAGAATATTGGGTCGAGTTGAGATGCGTCGCTGATTGCCCACCCGTCAGCGAACCAAAAGCTCTCCTCAAGGTGGGACTGACGACAGGACCACCGGCAGCACGATTTGTTTTGAACGAAGTTTTGCTCGATCCTTTGGGCGAAGAGCCCCAGGCTGAGTGGGTGGAGATACTCAATATTGGAACCAAGGCAGGTAGTCTCGCGCAGTTAGAGATCTGGGATAGTAGCGGGGGCAGTCCCTTGGAGGACATAGACCTTGAACCTGGGCAATTCGGTCTCATTGTCCGTAAAGACTTCTCTCTTGGTGATGACCAGGTACCTGACGCCGGTTCTCTGCCTATATTCGTAGATTCTATCGGTAAAAATGGCTTGAGAAATTCGGGAGAAAGAGTGAGCTTACGAGATTCCTCTGGACGAATTCTCTCTGAAATTCCGGCGATAGCGACGCCCCCGGGGGTGAGCCTTGCTCGTCGCTCTCCTTGGCTGGGAGATCAGAAAAGTTCTTTTACGGTCAGTTCGGGGGATGGATCCTCTCCTGGACTGAAGAATGATGTGGAGGAAAAGTAGGACCCAGCTAATTTCGCTCCCCCCTTCTCCTGATTGGGCGCGTCTCGTTCTACGCCGCATGGGGGAGGGGGAGCTTTCGAATTGAGCGAAGTTCAACTGCCTGAAAGGGTCATTGAACTGACGCGAAACGAAGGAGATGCGGTGGCGCTTTTGATGTCTAAGTCGCTACCCAAAAGATCTATATTCTTCAACATATCATCTAAGTTGGAGGAAATAGTCACTTCACTGACGGCATGAGAAATTTTACCGTCTTCTATCCAAAAGCCTCCAGCGCCCCGAGAAAAGTCCCCTGTGATACCATTGAAACCCATCCCCATCATTTCAGTGACAAGTAGGCCGCGCTCGGTTTGAGCTATCATTTCCTCGTAGGTTGTATTGCCCGCCTGTAGAATGAAGTTCGTCGTGCTAGCTCCGATAGACCCTCCACCGCGTGCGGCTGTACCAGTGGGGTCAAGCCTGAGCTTTCTGGCAGAGTAGCTGTCGAGGAGGTAGGTTTTTAGTTCGCCAGCTTTTACGACTACGTTCTTTCGAGTCCGTAGCCCTTCCCCGTCAAATGCCTTTGAACCAGGGCCCCGCAGGATGAGCGGATCGTCCACGATGGTAATCAGCGGGCTTGCAACTTGAGTTTCTAAGCGATCCAACAAATAGCTGGACTTTCGCCACAGGGCCCCACCCATGATTGTACCTGCGAAAGTGCCCAGAATAGAGCGAGCCGCATCGGGATCGAAGAGAACTGCGACCTGCCCGGTTGCCACCTTTTTTGCCCCCAGCTTTGCCAAGGTGCGCCGTGTTGCCTCACGACCGACAGACTCTTCGCTTTGCAAATCGGCTTGATGACGCTTGGCTGTCCAGTAAAAGCCGCGCCTCTTTTTTCCATCACTATCTTCTACGAGGGGAACTGTGTGGAGAGACGCGTAGGAACCTCGGACGACTCCCTCGAATCCACCAGAAAGTACCATCGCTTGAGCGGAGCTTGTGCGAGAAAATGTGGCACCTTCACTCAACTTGATTCGTGAGTCAGCGTCAAATGCTGCCTTCTCGCAACGTGTTGCACGGGCCAAAGCTTCGTCGGCATCAATGTCGGAGATCGATTGATCGAAAAGATCTAAATCAGGATGTGGGGCCTCACAAATGAGTGCAGGGTCAGCAGGACCCATGAGAGGATCGGGTTCGCTCAGTTCTGAAAGTTCTATTGCGTCCTTGATGAGGAGCTTGAGACCAGCAGGGCTCATGTCGCTTGTGGAGGTCATAGCCAGTCGACCATTTCGAATGACCCGCAGAGAGATGCCTCGAGCCCCGGCCTCTTCGACTAGTTCGGGCTTGCCCATTCGAACCTTTGTGCTCAGATCCCAGCTTGAGCCCACACTGGCCTCCGCTACGTCAGCCTCTGTTTTTGCCTCGGCCACCACTCTGCGGGCAATTTCTAGAATCTCGTCGCGTTCATCTCGCATGTTTACTTCGTAGCACGTGAGCAAAACTACGAGTACCATGCGGCTCCAATGCAGGTTCATGTCCTTAAAAAACTGCTTCAAAGCGTCGCTGACGGGAGTTCGAGCGTGGCGGAGGCTACTTCAATGGTCGCAGCCGCCTCGGTTGACGACCTAGGCTACGCGAGAGTTGACCACCAGCGCGAAGTTCGCCAGGGCATTCCCGAGGTCGTTTATGGAGAAAATAAGACCGTCGAACAATTGATCGGCATCATTGCCTCTCTCTACCAAGCTAAGCAATCGGTGTTAGCGACGCGTATTGAGCCTGAGAAAGCCGAGGCGATTTGCAGGGTGCATTCTTTTTTGAAGTATTCGCCTTTGGCGCGCACACTGAGTCTGCGGGGGGAGACCACACGAGGACGCTATCGAGCTCCAGTTGCAATCGTCACGGCTGGAACCAGTGACCAATCTGTTGCTGAAGAGGCCGCAGAGACTTTGTTAGTTGCAGGTGTGGAAGTTGACAGAATTTATGATGTCGGCGTGGCCGGAATTCATCGTCTGTTTGCCGAACTGCCGCGTATTCAGAGGGCTCCGGCAGTAATTTGTATCGCTGGAATGGAGGGAGCACTGCCATCGGTTCTCGGCGGACTTCTCAAGTGTCCTTTGGTCGCTGTCCCTACTTCAGTCGGCTACGGGGCTGCGCAAGAGGGCATGACGGCGCTATTGGGTATGCTTTCAGGGTGTGCCTCGGGGGTCACAGTCGTAAATATAGACAATGGTTTTGGCGCGGCGATGGCGGTTCTGCGCTGGGGAACACTCACAGCCGAGTGGCAATTGGAGGAACGCAAATGAGTGAGAAAAAGTCACACGGCGGGCACTCGCACGGCGGGCACTCACATGGCGGGCACGCGCACGCAGCTGATACCCATGGACATGGAGTGGGGGTAGAAGAGGGTTTTGTGCCTGCTTCTCGACCTCAAGAGGCGGTAGCTTTGGAGCTACCACGGGGTGCCGGGCGCGGAAAAATTCTATTTCTCGATCTCCCTAGCGGGATCGCTGGAGACATGATCAATGGTGCATTGGTCGATTTGGGGGTCCCTTTTCGGGTTATCACGGAGGCTGTGGCTTCGCTCAATGTGCCGGGGCTCCGCCTTTCGATGCAGCATGGTTATGCAGGGGCTATCGGCTGCTTTCATTTCAACGTTGACTGGGACCACCAAGAAAAGGAACGGTCCTATCAGGATATCGTTGTGCTTTTGCAGAAGAGTTCGTTGGCGACAGAGGTACGAGAACTCTCCCTTAAGATATTTGCACTTTTAGCCAAGGCGGAGGCCGCTGTACACAGCACCACGCTGGAGCACGTTCACTTTCATGAAGTGGGCTCACTGGACGCAATTGCCGATATTGTGGGCGCCTCGGCCGCATTTTGTTACTTGGAAGCAGAGGTAAAGGCTAGCCCTGTGCCCCTAGGGCGCGGTTTCGTAAATTGTCGTCATGGTATGCTGCCATTGCCAGCACCGGCGACCCTCAATTGTCTTAAAGGAGTTCCCACCGTCCCGTCCGGCTTAAAAGCTGAACTAGTCACTCCCACGGGAGCGGCCATTTTAGCGACGGTTGCGACTGGTTTCGGTGATTGGTTTAGTATGACTCCTCAAAGAGTTGGCTTCGGTGCTGGGACACGGGGTTTACCGGATAGGCCCAATGCCATGCGAGCGATATTGGGGCAGCAGACCGTGAGCGTTCAGGAAACCCATGTTCTCCTTGAGGCGAATATTGATGATATGAGCGCGGAAGTTGCGAGTTATGCCCTGGAAAAATGCCTAATATCCGGCGCCGTCGATGCCTGGATCGTACCAGCTACAATGAAAAAAGGTCGTCCAGGTATGGTCTTTAGTGCCTTGGCTGCCAGCAAAGACGCCGAGGCCGTGACCCTTACCATTCTCCGCGAGACATCCACGATTGGTGTGCGCCAAACTAGCGTGACCAGGACTGAATTGTCTCGGGAGGTTCGAATTGTCTCTACTCAGTGGGGGGACGTTCGGGTGAAGACGAGTGCACTAGGAACCCCTCAGGAAAAGAACAAACCAGAGGTAGCTGATTGCATTTTAATTGCTGAACGAACGGGTATTGCGCTGCGAGTGGTGCTGAGTGAGGTAGCTCGTCTCGCTAATACCTAGGGGGGCGTACCAAGCGATTTCCAGCGCCTTCCCACTCCAAAACTCCCCCGTCTAAAAACGAAACAGGGTAGCCTTGGGCCGCGAGCTTCCCTGCCATATCCATCGAGTCTTTTCCGTCTCGACAGTAAAGCATGGCAGGAGGGGAGAGCAGTTGGAGTTCTCCCAAGCGGTCACCAAGGGTGACCAGGGGAAAATTGACGGCTTTTTCAATATGTGTTCGCTTAAATGTCGGCTCGTCGCGGGTATCAACAGGTGTTAGTTGATTGTTTAACAAAAGTTGCGCGGCTTCTGGTGCGGTGAGGGCGCCCGTTGCACGGGGCAAGTGTTTATCCAACAATTGCCTAAGCTGTGCACGGTTCATTGCGCCTTGACCAGCGTCGGCGGGACGACCTGCAACGAAAACTATGAAGGTTGGTACACTTTGAACGCGCATAGCCTGGGCGATGCGAGGACAGTCGTCGATGTCGACCTGTAAGATCTCCGCTTTGCCTTTGAGCTCGCTACGGAGTGCCTCTAGCTCTGGGGCAACTGTCTTGCAGGGGCCGCACCACTTAGCTCCAAACTCAACGAGTACTGGCAGGGGGCAGTTGAGCACTGCCTGTTCAAATTCTTGCTCGCTGACTAGGGGGATAGCACTCATGACCCTTGAGGGTACTCCTTCTTGCCAGGGAGTGCCAAATCGAGTGGGACAAATGCGTGCTCTAACTTCGGTTCACCCGTCTTTGTAAGAAAAAACTAGAAACGGCTTCTGTCGTGAGAATTGCTAGACTTCCGAGAGCTAGAACGATGAAGAACGACGAGTCTGTACCGCTCTGGAGACTCCGTCCGACTGAACCGTGAGGAACGATTTCAGGAAGATTGAGAGCAGAGAGTATGGCTTCTAGGAGCACCACTTGAAGCGTTGTGGTTGCCAAGGTTCCAATCACTGCCCCTCGCGCCATAGCTCGCGAGCTAAGAATTGAGGCTCTTGAACGACCGAGGGCGATAGCTGCCATGAGTGAAGGTGACCATTCACCCGTTCGACGGGCGATCCAACGGGCGATGGAGATTCCCTGCATAAAGCCAACAACAATGCCGACCACTACCCAGCTTTTCCAATGTGTTGCTTCGGCGAGGATCGGGGCGAGGAGAAAGGGAAGGAATGCACCGCGCACTTCGATGAGTAGATTAGAGAGCCCCCGTCCGCTGAACCATTGTGTCGCGAGGCGTCCCAGGAGAGGGCCAATGAGTAAGCCCAGGGCGAGAGCGAGAGCAATGGAGAGGGGAGTCGCGAAGGTCAGCATTAGGCTAGTCCTCGTCGTGATTGCGTAGAGCCCAAAAGAATATCAGCTCCAACTTGAGCCCCGCCGGTCACAAGGCCAAGCCCTAGACAAACAAGCATTAAGAAGTCTAAGTCACCAGTGCGTAGGGCCACCAGGGTCTCCGAGCCGATACCTGCGAATCCTGACCCTGATTCAAGGCAGGTGACCCATAGGGCTGTTTCGGCGACTGCGATGGGGGTGAGAGTGGGTATAGTGGGGGCTAACCATCGTGATACGGCGCTAATTCTGGCTCCTCTTGCTCTCTTACTAAGAACATGGTGAGTGCGCCAATTGAGGCGGTCACTTAGCTCACGGTGAAGAGTAAAAGCCGAGAAGATTGTACCCGCTAGCAAAGCTGAGAGAAGTAGGGACCAGAAACTCGATGAAGGGGGGCGTACTAGAATGAAGGAGAGACCAATGAGTCCCAACGCGAGAACTCCTCGCAATCCCCATCTCTCGAGTTTCCACGAGGAGTATCTTAGTTCGAGGACTTGAATAGAGGCGGCAAGGGCTGGGCCCAATATGAGCACGCCAAAGAGTCCTAAGGAAAAGAGGGGAAAGCTAACTCGTCCCCGGACCATTGCGCGCTCAAGTATTTGAGGCGGGTCGAGCCTCATGAGGGCCCGTGTGGAACGAAAAATCCAGTTTGCAAACTCTGTCTGAGAGATACGCCCCACCAGGAGTGTAAAGCGATCCAGTTGCGTCCATTTCGCTCCCTCACTATCCCAAAAGCGTCTCAGCTCGCTCACCCTTATTCGGGCGAGGCTAAGCGAGGCATTCAGGGGGATCTCAAAATTTTCTCCGGTTAAATAGGCTATATGGGAGACTATTCTTCGACTGCGAGCGACGTCAGTTGCATCGTGAATCCGTCCCAGTTGAGTCATTAGAGTTGGTAGGGCATAAGTGTCCACTGCGAATAAGTCAGCACTTTGTAAGCGCGCATCTCGCTGGGCCATTCTTCGAACGAGGCGAGTGACTGACAATGGCCTTAGATCGAGCGCGTGTTCTACCCGATAACGCTGCCAGAACAGCAATTGATCATCCGATCCGGAACTTCCGTTGGGACTTTGCCCCTGGTCTCGAGTTGGGCCCGTACGTCGAGAATGATCGATAATATTCATTCGACGAGCTACGGGGCTTAGAGCTCGTACGACATTGCGGCGCTCCTTTACTCCCATTGTTGGTAGTTTTTCCAGTAAAGTGGGAAGCGCAGCCCCGCCCAGTTGAAAAAGTCGAAGCTCGGCTCCTGGGTGGCCCGACTTGAGTGCCTTCAGTGCTCTTTTCGACTCACCCTGAGCGCTTTGGGGGTGGGCATTGTAGAAGAGAGGAAGGGAGAGATCCTTCTTGATGGAGGCTGTCGAAGCCAGTGCGAAAAATAGAAGAACAGCTCCGACTGCGAGAACTGGTAGAAGCCAAAGAATGCGCCTGATGGCTTCTGTCATCTAATGAATCTGTAACTCGCCAGCCGATGGGGACGGAATTTTAGCGGACTAACAGGTAGCCAAATAGACCCGCTAGCAAGAGCGCGCAAATGATAATGATAGCCGTCAATGCAGGAGGAAAACCATGAGTTGGCAAAGAGACCGGTTCTTCCGACAAGCGAGTGCGTTCGCCGGTACCATCGGACGAATCCTCGCCAGTTTTATTCACCGCTGGGTAAGACGGGGAGCCGTCCCGAGTTGACGGCGCTAAACCCTGAGAGGAACTTTGCTCTGAGCGATTCGAGTCACTCTCCTCACTGAGTTGAGATGTGTCGTCGCCCCCATCGCCCCTGAGTTCCGAAGGGACACTACTGTTGATTGGCGTATTTTCGACAGGCAGAGCCTCACCCATGATAGTGTGTGAGACCCGTAGCTTGCGGCCGGGGGCGCCCGATTCTGACTCTATTTCTGTAGGAAGAGGGGTGTCTTCTTCACCAATTGAGCTGTCTACTCTTCTTTCAGACGCTCTAGATTCCTCCTCGATCTGAGCGGCATCCGGGGCATTCGCGTCAGGAAGCGCATACTTTTCGTAGCCAAAAGTCGACTCTGCCGAGACGGGGTCGAGTCCTTCGTCAAACTGAGCGACAATCACTGTGATATTGTCGTGCCCACCAGCAGCGTTCGCACGGTCGGTTAACTCGCGGCAAGCGTCGAGAGGCTCCTCCGCATTGAGGAGAACTTCTCGTATCTCGTCATTGCGGATCATTCCACTGAGGCCGTCGGAGCACATCATGAGAATATCACCCTGACAGAGGTCGACATACGTGAGGTCGACCTGAACGCTATCAGCTGTTCCTAGGGCTTGCAGAATGATATTGTTGTGTTCGAAGGTTTCAGCTTCTTCTTCTGTAAGCTGTCCAGCTTCGATGAGTTGATTGACCAGAGATTGGTCGCGGGAGAGAAGGGCCAACTTGCCCCCTCGAAGTAGATACGCTCGGCTATCGCCTACCTGACCCACAAATACTCGTCGATCGATGAAGGTCGCAATCGTAGCGGTGGTGCCCATGCCTCGCCGACTTCGGTCGGCCCGGGCCTCTTGAAAAATGGCGGCGCCCGTATATTCGATAGCGCTGACCAAACGGCGGGCGATATCGTCGCGGCTTTGGGCAGGCCCCCCTTGAGTCATTTGCTCGTAGACGAGGTCGACCGCCATTTGACTGGCAACTTCACCCGCTGCGGCCCCTCCCATGCCGTCACACACTCCCAGCACAATCCCGCCCTCGCCAAGAGTTAGGTCGCGATTCTCCTGCATGAGTCCGCGAGAGCCTGTCGAGAGATTGGCTACGAGAAAGTTGTCCTCGTTGTGTTCACGGATCTGTCCGACGTCAGTGCGCCCGAATAAACGAAGCTTTAAGCCACCTGCATTATCACTCATGGCTGTCTATCACTTTGAACATCAAGTCGAAAAAGGTGTTGACCAATGCGAATATGGTCGCCGGGAGAGAGAGCTTGTTCATTGCGCAAGGCGAGGAACGTTCCATTGGAGGAGCCCAAATCGCGAATAGAAAAATGGTTTGAGTTAGGATCGCGGCGAATTGCCGCATGTCGGCGACTCATAAAAGGATCATCCGTGAATACAATGTCGCCTACTTCTCTACCGAGAACCGTTTCAGCGCGGGATAAATAGTAGCGCTCGCGAGCAACGCCTTCTACGGTTTGTGTCGTTAAGCGCGCGTAGCGCGGAGAGGCGGGACTACCAAACACGCGGGTACCGTTGCGAGTCTGCGGCGCGAGGTTTCGTTCAGAGTCTTCCACTACTTCGAATCTTAACACCCCAAGCCCCACTAACAGCAAGTCTCCGGACATTAGACGAGAAGAACCGCCCAATCGGACAAACACACCATTGAGTGAGCCGCGGTCACTCAAGTAAAAACGCCCACTTCTATAACAGATTTCGGCATGCAAGGGACTTACGTAGGGATCTCTGCCTAGGTTGATATCGACCTCGTTCTTGCCAATCGTGGTGCGCTCTCCTGCAAGAGAATATTTTCTGCCTGGAGAGCCGTCTTGGGCGATGACAACCAATTGCGCTTGAGGAACGAGCTCGGCGGCGAGACTGGGTGGATTGGAGCGGGGGCGTTCGCCCGACGTACCTTCGAAAGGCACGCCACAAAGCTGACAGAAGCGTGCTGAGGGGCTGGAGCTGCCTCCACAAGCAGGGCAACTACGCGACTGTATCTCGTTTACAGCGTTGGGGTTGCGCGCGTATCCTGGAGCTTGTTGCAGTTGGGGAGCAATCGCATGTTGCCGTGGCGCTGGCGGCTGTTGAACTGCGGGTGAACCGATGAACTCACCAACAGACGCCTGTGCTTGACCAGGCGCTTTGGCCTCCTGATGGTAGTGCTGACCTCTGCGTTCCGCTCGCGGGGGGGGAGTTTCGGGTCCCCTAGGCGACGCCCCTGCAGCAAGGGGGGGGAGAGGAGCTTCATTCTGGACACCAGCGTCTCTCGTCTCTGCCCCGTTGGGCACTGCGGACGCCAAGGTTCCAAGCATCTCACCACGCGGTTCACGCGGTTCACGCGGTTCACGCGGTTCAAGCGGTCGAGAGGCAACGACAAGGGTGCCTCCCATTGACTGAGAATGCTTGTCCTTTCGAAGCTGTTCCTGTGAGGCATCACGGGCATGCTGTGGGGCACGAGCGCGAGAGGCTGCAAGGGGAGGGTCAGTTACTCGTGAGCCGCACTCGCAACAAAAGCTTGCATCTTGAGGGTTCCTTGCCGAGCAGGTTGAGCAGATTCGAAAGGTCCTCCCCCCCTCCTCCTCGGAGGATAGCTGAGGGGGGCTGCTTTTTTTGTCTCTATTTGCATAAGCGCCGTCACGTTGCACAGGCACTGCCTTCACCAAATCGCTCAGGGCCGAGCCGCAATCGAGACAGTACTTGACGTGATCTGGATTATTTCGTCCACAGCGTCCACATTCCACCAAGGGAGGTGACCGCGACACGGCTCCCGAGTCAAGCACCAAGTGTATGAATTTCCCCCGCTTCGGCGAATTTAACTCCCGAGCCTTGGGCGGGACAGGGAGGGGTAGAGGCCCGCCGCTTCCCAAATATTTTGCACGAAGTGGCGAAGAGTTCAATTCGAGTCTTGACTGAACATTGCTCGGGCTAGTAAAGCCGGCCTGCCCGGTTGAGATGATCAGGCAACGATTGAAAAAATAAGATGGAAATCTACCTCGATAGGCGAGCAGTACGTCAGATCCGCGCTTCGGCTCAAGAAGCAATTGATGAGGGTGATACGGAAACATGTCGCGAAGAAATTCTCGACACGTTTACGGAAGACCAAATTGAAGAGACCGAGCGGCGCCTAGACCATGGCGATATGTTCGAGTTCTTGACGGATGTTTTGGACGAATGGAGCGGTGAAGACGTAGACGAGCTCTTTGAACTGATGGAGGCCCAGCTGAGCGAGTTGGGAATCGAGCTCAAGACTGACGAGAATGAAGAAGGGTATGAGGATGACGACGATGACGATGACGAGGCGGAAGATGGACCCTCGCTCGCAGATGATGCTGATGAAGTCGAATAGAGCAAGTCGTCTCAAATGACACAGCTCTCTACGAACTTAACTCAATATTAGTCGCATGGTAGGGCTCGTTTTCACTATTGAACGGGCGCGGTAGACGTTATTTGAGTTCGCCTTCGCAGGTGCTTCGGTAGCGCTCTTCGACCGGGGGGAAAGTCTTGCAAAGCAACCCAGAGCAACGATTGTACTTTGAATGAGGCGATTGTTTCTTGAGCTGGGTTAGGTTTGCGCAAGTTCCAGCGGAGTCTTTCTGATGGGTGAGGGCCATCGCCCAGAGAGCTTCGTCTACTAAACGACTATGAGGGTAACGTTTCACCAAATCGGCGAGGGGAGTCCTAGCCCTTTCCGGTTGCCCTAGATCGTCGCGCAGAATGATTCCGCTGAGAAGCAGCGCTTGGACGTAAGCTGGTCGATTGTAAGAACCTACAATCGCGGCGCTCTCATCCTGTGCGGTGAGCACGGTAAGGGTAGCGAGTGCGCCCTCAGGGTCAGCATGTTCCCTACGTAGTCGAGCGGCTCTTAGGAGAGCCTCGTCTGTGTAGCGTCCCTTGGGCAAAGGGTGGGCAATGGCGAGAGCCTCGTAAGTCAAAATTGCGTGCTTGACCGAGATAGGCTCAAGGGACTTTCCGTAGAAAAAACGCAGAGCCTCGCCCAACAATGGGGACTTGTTCTCTTCGACTAACTGCCTCCATGCGATATGAGGTTCAACGCTAAGAAGGCGCCCTTGTAGAAGCACAATTCGTTGGGCTGCCCCCTCGGCCAACCCCGATTCTGGATACATTCTTACGACACGGGTGTAGTTGCTGAGCGCAAGCTCAAGCTCCATTGATTTTTCTCGCGCTCTTGCGGCGTCTAACCATGCGCGTGCGCTGCGATGGTGCGCAGGAGTGAGTGCTCCAAGAGATTCGAGAGCTAGAGCTCCCTTCTCATTTTTTCCTTGCCGCAACCAAGTGTGGGCCCTCCGGTAGCGGGCTTCTCGGCGGTCCCTGGTCGAACGAGCCAGATTCATGGCTCGGGAGAATGCGACTCGCTCGATGTCATAATTCTTTTCGCGACGTGCCTTCTCCGCCTCTGCCATGGCAGCAGAATAGGGGGAAATTTGCTGGGTGCACCCCGAGCTAAGAAGCGAAAGAACAAGGAGAGCTCGCGGTAGACCATGAGCGGTCACAGGGTTCAATCGGCAACCTCGCTCTTGTTTAACTGAGTATGGTCGATCTCTCGTTCCTCTTCCTTTTCGCGGTGCTCAAGTGCGGACGAAAAGAGTTCATAGGTAATAACCTGCATAGCTTGGGCGAGGTTAAGTGAAGGCTGAGCGGCAGCGATGGGAACTCTCATTAGATAATCACACAGTGAGAGTTCTTTGGAAGTCAGCCCGCTCTTCTCATTTCCGAGCAGAATTACGACACTCTTACGCTTTTCTGCCTCAGCTAGAAGGCTTGGAGCCAATCGAGCTGGCGAAAGAACTCCAGACACACCTCGCCTAGCTGTTGTCCCAACCACCAAGTTCGCCCCTACAATTGCCTCATCGACGTTGTCGAAAATTTGCGCGGCCTGCAGGACGTCACCGCTCTTAACCGCCATTTTTTCTGCCATGGGGTGACTTGGTAAGGCCAAGCGTCCAGGTCGTACAATGCCTATATTTAGGAATCCCATTGTCTTCATCGCTCGGCAGCATGCCCCTAAGTTTTCAGGGTAATGAGGGCTGACCAGGACGAAGCGTATGGAGCGATGAATTGGAAATTCTAGCATAGTTCTAATGAAGTTGAGGGAGAGCTGTTAAGAACAACTTTGACAGCTAAAAACCGATTTTCTTTATGGGCCGAGCGCAGCGAAAACCCACCCTAGGCGATCGCAATTCAGGTGGATAGCCTCTACGGGCTGTCGCCCTGAGTTCAAGAGGGCTTGACTGATAATCACCCCCCTTTACGACTTGTAGGGTTACCACGGAGAAATTTCCTTTTTGCGCGTGAGGGTGACCGTAGGAGGTGCTCGTCCACTCTGCGGCATTTCCAGCGAGATTCAGTACACCCTGAGGCGTTGCTCCCACAAAAAACGAATCGACCGGAGCTAATAGTTCAAAACCATCTTTTGAATCTGTTTGAGCTAGTCCATGGCGACCTACGTTGGCAACTCCGGCTCTGTAGAAGTTACCCCAAGGGTAGAGCCGGTGAGAACTGCCTCGCGCGGCTAGTTCGTACTCAGCCTCTGATGGTAACCGAGCATGGCGAAACCTACAGAAATTCAGCGCATCATAGTAGCTGATGTTGACGACAGGATCCTTGCTGGTCCCCCTGACATCTCCCCAGCTTCGCTTAGGGGCACGGCACTTAAAGGAGCGACTACATTGCAGGTAAGCCGCGCGCGAAACCTCAGTACGATCGAGGTAAAATGCTTTGATTTTGCGAGGTGGGGTGCGGTGTCGTTCTATTGATAGCTTTTCTAAAGAGCAAGACGCTGTGCTGCTGTCCTTCTGTCGTCGTCTCTCGCAGCGAGTATTGGCGATTAGTAATTCGTCAATACTCGCTCCCGGTCGTATGGTCTGGCCAGGAATACTCCGCATTGCAAGGGGCCGTGAATGGGCATTCAACGCGGGGCACGAGATGAGTGCAATAAGAGAAAACTTTCTCCACACGCTAGAGAGGAGCATGCCCCTGTTCATCGTTTGTTTCTGCGTGGGGTAGGGCTGAGAAATGCTGGGCGTGGGACGACCGTCACCTGGGGCACAAGCTTTGGAGTAGTATCAGCCTCGCTGGAAATCACGAATCTTTTCCATCCTATGGCCAGTATGGCGCCTACGAGAAGCCAGAGAGTAGCGACCCCTATGGCGTGGCTTCGCCCTTTTCTATCAATCTGAATCAGCGCGTTTTCATCGGGTAGGGTGGGTTGCCCTTCGCGTGAACCGACAAGGACCATACTGAGGGCGTCCCCTAAATCTTTACATGACTTAAATCTATCTTCCGGTTTTTTTGCCATGCCGCGCAGCAGAATGGCATCAATCGTGCTGGGCAGACCGAGCCCCTCGGCGATGGGGTTTGGATGTTCGCGCTCTATGAGTTCGGCCACTGCTATGGCTTCTTGCCCAGGGTATGCCCGCTTGCCGCAAAGGGCTTCGTAGAGACAGGCCGCCATCGAAAACTGGTCGCTTTTGGGGGAATTTTCTCCTTCTCGGATCGATTCTGGGGCACTATAGGCGGGTGTACCCAGACGGGCGCCGGCTTTCGTGAGGGTGCTGTCCGGGAGGCGAGCTACTCCAAAGTCAGCGACTCTTGAACCTTTTTCCGTAAGAATAATATTCCCCGGCTTAATGTCTCGATGAATTATTGACACAGAGTGGGCCGCGAGAAGCGCTTCGCCCAGTTCTCTTGCCAGCCTAGCTGACCCCTCACGCGTGAGGTGCCCTCTCTGGAGTACCGCTTGCAGTGTTGGCCCCTCAGCGTGTTCAAAAATGAGAAACGTACCCTTTTGTGAGTCTTCCCCTATATCGTGTAAGGCGACAATCCCAGAGTGAGTGACACGGGCAATTGCACGGGCCTCTTGAATCATGCGTTTCATGAGTAAATCATGAGCGTCTTCGTCGAGGTGAAGATCAGGACGAAGGTACTTGAGAGCAACCTTGCGGCCGAGCACGGGATCATGTGCAAGAAGTACGATTCCCATCGAACCTTTACCGAGCTCTTCTAGAACTTCATATCGGCCGATTTTTTCGGGAGAGCCACGGCGTGAATTAGGTTGAGTCACCGCGACTTTGAAGAGGACGCCCCATTGGGCTGTTTAGGGGCTTGCTTCGGGCCCCCCGAGTCCTCAACTTTCTCTTTCGGCGCTTTGCCTTTCTTCGTCGGGGTAACTTTTCGCTTCTGCAGGGGCTCCCCGTAATCCTCGCGAAGCTTCTTGAGCAAACCATTGGCAAGCAGGCGCTCGTGATAATGCGGCATTTGGGGAAGGCGCACTATCAATCCGATAGTCTCCGTGCGTTTGATGATCTCAATACTCCCACGGGACTTTTCAGCGCTCCCCTTCGCTAGGTATTCGAAAAGTAAGTACCCAGAGTTGGCATCCTTCTCTGTAACTTTGTAACCGCGCTCAACCCGCACATAGCGCAGCGCGGAGTTGTAGCCCTGCTCTTTCGTATACTTGAGAGTTTTTTCGACGCGCGCCGTCGCTGTTGGGCTGGCACTCAGTCCGGTCGCAAAAAATGCCGAAAGAACAAAAGAACAAATATATCGTCGCACAGTGCTTACTCGTTTAGTGCATCTTTGTCGTTGAGACCAGTTTCCTGCATGCGCCTGCCTCAGTTGCCGTTTTTAGGTGACACCCCTTCAAGCAGGGCTCGAGGACCGCTACCAAATAAGAGCTCTATCTCTTCCTGGCCATACTCTTCACGGACCCACTGCATGCCTTTCTGAACGAGCTGAATGTCGGCGGGACGATGAGCGTCGCTGCACGCTGCATCGTAGACCTCCATCTCCATCAACTTTCTAGCGCAAGCCTTTGCTGCCCGACCATATTTTCCCGCGAGGGCGGCGGTATCTAGCAATGCTATTGAGCCCAAGTTCACCAATCTTTCTACGATCTCCGGCGCCTTCCAGCTAGCTCGGTAGCGCTCGGGATGGGCAATGACCGGAATAAACCCCGCACGTTGCAGATCAAAGAGCTGTTGCTCAATGATATGCAGCGCCGTAAGATCGTGAAATTCCACAAGAATAGCACCGGATGTTCGAAGACCGGCCGGAGATACAACTTCCCTATTAAACGGCAACGCTTTACCGGAGTGAATCCTCGAAATCACCGTAGAATCGAAGAAGTGCTCGCTGCCGAGAGACGTCTGCGGGAGCCCCTCTCTCCCCGACAGGCGAGACGTCATCTTTCTGTAGGCAGTCCGAATAGCCTCCCCGTCGTTGTCAAACATGCCTGGACGCATGTGGGGGGTGGCGACTACATGGTGAAATCCGAGGGACGAAAGTCCCTCCAACATCGCGACACCTTCATCAAAATTACGAGCACCGTCGTCAATTTCGCTCACCCAATGGCAATGGAGGTCGACGAATCCAGACACGCCCCTATGATACTCTCGATGGTGAAGACAAGCGACCTTTCTCCACTCTTTGATCGACATCGAGTATTGGTGACCGTAGGGGCTGGAGGAGTCGGAAAGACAACAGTCGCAGCAGCGCTCGCTTTGCGGGCGGCCCAAGGGGGAAAGCGTACCCTTTGTCTAACGATTGACCCCGCCAGACGTCTCGCAACCAGCCTAGGGCTTGAGAAATTTCCAAAAGAACAGATGAAGGTACCAGTTGCCTTTCTCGAAGCTCACGGCATCAGGTTGAAAGGCTCACTCACGGTGATGATGTTGGATCCTGAAGAGACATTTGATCAGCTCATTCGGGACCACTCCACTTCAGCGGAGGAAACGTCTCGCATATTGCAGCATCGCATCTATACACAATTGTCCAAAAACCTGTCCGGGACACACTCATATATGGCGATGGAAAAAGTTCTCTCAGTAATGAAAGACTCACAATACGATCTTATCGTATTGGATACTCCGCCTGCGGCGCGCACCTTAGAGTTTTTTGATGCTCCGCGACGAATGTCCGAGATTCTCGATAGCCCGGCCACACGAGCTTTAGTTCGGGCAATCGATGGTGGCAGCCGTCTAAAGTTCGGATTGGTAGGAGTCGGCATACGTCGAGCAATAGCTGGTCTGGAGCGAGTAACGGGAGCTGGCCTAGTCGGAGAAATTGCAGAATTTCTAGCAACCATCAACGGCTTGTTTTTGGGCTTTGGTGAGCGAGCCGCCCAGGTTGAAAAACATCTCATGGGGGGAGACTTTGGCTACATTCTGGTTACTTCACCCCTCCATAAAACTATTCAGGATGCCCTCTGCCTCTCTGAGCAAATGAAGACGAGAGGGCTTCAAATCGCAGGGTTGGTGATCAATCGTACCGCCCTCGATGTACGGAACCTAGGGACTCCAACGAGTGCCATGAACAATTCTCAGGGGCTGAGTTCCCAGGGGCTGAGTTCTCAGGGGCTGAGCACCGTCGGCGATCTCATCAACTTGCAATTAGAGAAACGAATCATGGAAGACCGACTTCTTGAACCACTTTTCACCTCTATTCAGGTGCCACAACACGCAAATCTCAAAGAGAGAAATTCGGCAATAGAAGTAAGAGTCCCCAGCTTTTCGGAGGATGTGCACAATCCAGAAAGCCTCCTGAGGTTGGCATCCTATCTATCCGGTAACGAAGCTCCCACGTCTTAGGTCACTCGGAAGCCTCTCCGTTCAAATTGACTCGCGGCGTCTTCGCTCTGCTATCAAACTGTTGAGATGAGAAAAACTGCCTCGCTAGCTCCAATCATGGCTTCGGTTCCAGGTTTTGTCTTATGAATTCAAAACCTGGAAGGGCCCTAGGGGATTGTTACTGGGGCAGATCTCTATTCGACCTCTACTCCGCCTCTTCTCGTCCCTTGCCTCGAAAGTAGAGACGCAAAGGAACAGACTCGTAACCAAATGTTTTGCGAATACGGTTAATGATAAACCGCTTATAGCTCTCGGCGATGTGGTCCGGCGCGCTACAAAATGCGATAAAAGTGGGAGGTTCAACCCGAGTCTGAGTGAGATAGTAGATTCGTGGGGCCTTGCCGGCACGTGTTGGTGGTGGATGATCTTCCAAGACCTTTTCGAAGAAGCGATTGAGTTCCGAAGTGGAAACGCGTTTCTTCATGCGTTGCCCAGCCTCACTCACCTGTCGAATTAGTTGCGCAACGCCAAAACCTGAGTGAGCACTCATCGGTACTATTGGGGTCCAGGTTGCAAAGTGCAGGACATGCTGTGCCTCTTCTTTGGCCTTCTTTATCTCGTGTTGCCCGAGAAGGTCGGCTTTGTTTAAGCCAACGACGATGGCGCGTCCACGCTCAGCACAAAGACCCAATAGGCGAGCGTCTTGCTCCGCTATACCCTCGGTAATATCACACATCAGAACGATAACGCGAGCCCTATCAATCACTCGTATCGCGCGCAATACGCTATGAGACTCGACGCCGTGTTCAACCTTGCTCTTTCGGCGAATTCCCGCCGTATCAACTATGAGAAACTTCTCGCCTTTAAAAGTGATGGGCGAGTCGATGGGATCGCGCGTTGTACCGGGGCGATGGTCAACCAAGGAGCGCTCCTCCCCCGCAAGACGATTCGAAAGCGAAGACTTTCCGGCATTGGGTCGGCCGATAAACGCGACGGGTAATACTCCATCGTCTTCAAGTTCTTCCTCTGATGTTTCCTTCGGCTTAGGCAATGCTCGTCGAATTGCGGATTCTAAATGCCCCGTATGACGGCCGTGTAAGGCAGAAATTCCAAGAATTTCGCTAATTCCAAGCTGATAGTGATCTGCTATGAGCCACTCTTTTGCCTCGCCATCAATCTTATTGGCCACGTAGACGACTGGCTTTTTGCTTCTGCGCAAGAGCTGAACGGCATCACGATCTGGCTCGGTGGGAGGATTGACTCCATCCAAAACGCAGATGACCATATCAGCCTCGTCAATGGCCGCTTGTACATGACGAGCTATGCCTTGGCCCATCGGATCATCCGTCGTTCTATCAAAACCACCAGTGTCGACGAGGGTGAGCGCGCGCCCGCCAATGACTGTGTCGGTGTAATTTCTGTCGCGAGTCACTCCGGGAGCGTCATGAACAATGGCCAAAGGCTTGCCGGCCAGACGGTTAAAAAGAGTGCTCTTTCCAACATTGGGTCGTCCGACGATTGCCACGATGGGGCGTTCAATTGGTTCAGACATTGGAACCTCCGGTCTTATCGCCGGCTTCGTAGCCCAATTCCGATAGTTGTCGGGATATATTCTTCCATTCGGGGGTAATTCTCACGAAAAGTTCGAGGTGTACCTTTTTTCCAACGAGGGCTTCTATTCGCTGGCGCGCGCTAATTCCGATGGCCTTGATTTGTTCGCCGCCCTTGCCGACAACAATTTTTCGTTGTCCGAGCTTTTCCACGTGAATCGTGGCTCCAAGGCGCAAGAGCTTCTCTCCCTCATCGGCCTTATCTATCGAAACAGCTACAGCATGAGGTACTTCGCTGACCAATTGATTGAGAATGGCTTCACGAATGTACTCTCGAACAAAGAATAAAACGGGACGATTGGTGAGTGTGTCTTCATCGTAACCGGGGGGGCCTTCCGGAAGATGTTTCACAATTTCATCCAGTAGGTCGGTCACCCCACTGTCTTTTCTCATACTCGTGGGCACGATGGTCGCGAACTCGTGAGCCTTAGAGTAGGCCTCCAACATAGGGAGCAATCGAGACTTATCTTTCGATATATCTACTTTATTCACGACAAGAATGCAGGGCGCATTCTTTTCTGCAATAGCCCGTATTACATCTTTGTCGCCGGGGCGAATCCAGGGGCTGTCCAGAGGCTTAGGTTCGCCCGTCCACGCCGATGCCCGGCTTGCCTTGGGGGTCTTTGCCCAGGCGTCAGTCATCATCACGAAGACATCTGCGGATTGGAGCGAGTCATAGGCAGCGGCATTCATTCGCTTACCCAATTCGTTGCGTGGGTGATGGACTCCAGGAGTATCAAGGAACGCGATTTGCGCATCTCCATGTTGGGCGACACCCAGGAGGGCATCGCGAGTGGTCTGTGGTAGGGGCGACGTGATGGCGAGAGGCTCACCCATCGCTCGATTGAGGAAGGTGGACTTGCCAACATTGGTGCGGCCGATGAGGGTTGCTGTGCCGAAACGCATAAGGGGCCGCATTCATGCCCCGCGCGAGTCCGTTGGGCAAACTAGAAACGCACTTTGCTGTCGATTAGACCAAAAAACGACCCAAAGGGGGGTAGATGATGCCAAGAACGACCAGAAAGAGCAGCCTTGCTGGGGCCAAGACCTCCTCTCCAGGGGATTTTAGTTCGGTTTGGGGCCCCCTCGCGAGGTCGGTGGGCTCAATTGGGGTGCCGTGATGGGCTTGCTGGTCGGTTGCTGTCTGGACTTTTCCTGGTCGGAGAGTGGGGGCGTACTTGGAGCAGCGGCCGAAGCCTTTGAGCTATCCCCACGCGCATCTACCTCTGCCTCAGCCTCTCGTTGAGAAGGTCCGGCGGCGACTAACGGAGGTGCCGCTGCGGGGGAGTCAGAAGAAGCCTGTGGCGAG
>Ga0256845_1001239_pt1 | contig 20997 bp, 24 predicted proteins | sample RiftiametaG_FD_189101 | JGI IMG/M metagenome (GOLD analysis project Ga0256845, IMG submission 189101) | Tube worm associated microbial communities from hydrothermal vent at the East Pacific Rise, Pacific Ocean - Riftia | ecosystem: Host-associated > Annelida > Integument > Unclassified ...
GTTTTACTTATGATTTGGTTTTGGTTATTGTAACTCATGAGGGTATTATAGCTATTGTTGGTTTACATGTAAAGATTTGGTTGGTCTTTACATGTAGAGTTATTTATGGATGTTTTTGTTAAAGAGTTCATAGTTCGAATTTAACCCTTTGCTATTTGTCTAATTTCACCTCTTGAAAATACTTTGAATTCATTATTATATATTTACCATCTTTGGTTGTTTTTGTTAAAGTTGAGTACAAATCTATAGGTAAATTATCATTAAATATAATATCTTTTATATAAACCCTTAATGTAAAATCATCTATTATAACACTATCATATTTTAATATTTTATTTATCGTTATTAAAGTACCTCTTAGCAATTTTTTATTCCATAAAACATAACGACCTGCAAACCCTGTCTCTGATATTGTATAAGACCAAATTACTTTAGATTTATAATCATCAACTAAATTAGCAGTTAGTCTTAAAGGCTTCAATGTTTTAAAAGTTTTACCAATAATTTTAGAGTATTTTTCTTCATTACTTACATCTATATACGTAATATTGGGACTGCATCCATTAAAGATAAAAGCAAAAATCATTAAAATTAAATATTTCATAGTTATATTCCTTTATTTTGGGTGATTATGATTAAAAGAGAGGTCATAATCTGTACCAAATAGACCATTTGTTATATCTGTTACACTATTTACAGTTTCAACTCCTATTGCTACAACATAAGCTGGAGGCATTGATAAAATATTACTTGCCCAATCAAGTGGAGCAAATCCTATCTTTACTGCATCGAAAAATGCATCATGGAGTGTCCCAAATGTATGTCCTGCTGGTACATTGTCATCTATAAAACCAGTAATTCCTTTTCCTGGCTCAAAACCTTTTACACCTACTCTCCCCACAACTGGATCATGATTTTCTGGTCTAGTCCAAGTAGAAGTTTCAAAAAAGTCTTTCACCCCACCCCAAAAACTTCTCGCTTCCTTAACATCTAAATTTTTAGTATCTTGTACATACTCTTTTGGTGCAGACGGTGTTGTGTCTATTGGTATTGTGTTGTTGTTTGTATTATCAGAATCATAGCTTCCATCTCCGCCTGAGTCATAGCCACTACCATTATCATTAAGACCATCTCCAGATACATCATTAATTCCGTCTCTTTCCCATATATAACCACTAGGGTTCTATATACCTAAGAGGGTATTATAGCTATTGTTGGTTTACATGTAAAGATTTAAAAGTAAAGATTTGACCTTTATTATTTCTAATCCCTTGCTAAAAGTAGCCTGTCACCTTTAATCTTCACCTTTAATCTAAGTTTGTAAATTTAGTTGAATTTATGTGCGAAAGTTGAGTATTATTATACATTCCCAATGGCAAATAGGAAATTTTCTATTTGCCTATAAAAATTATTCTATCTCTTTTGGCTTATAACCTTTTGTAGATATGATTTCCACATAGATACTGTCACAGTCTTGCTCACTAGATTCATCAATATATTTGGTGATATCAACAAACTCTATAACCTTAGGTTCTTCATTATTTTTTCCAAATTTACACTTCATATCCCAAAAATCTACATCATCTGGAAGTGATTTTCTTTTCTCTCTTTTAATATACTTTCTTATTTCATGCTTGATTGCATCGAGTTGTCTTTGCGGATTTTTATTTTCTTCTTTTAGCTTAAAGATTTTTTTCATCATATTCCTTTATATCTTTTTCTACTTTTTCGTCCCATAGAACATACGCACGAGAACCATTTGATTTTGTCTCTCCTCCTGCACTTTTACCATCTTTTGTTAAATGATAGTCTTTATTCTTTTTTTCAAGATAACCCATTTGTACAAACTTTTTGTTTAATTCATTTGTTTTTATGTCTAATTTTAAAGCTAATTTTGAAGTTGTTAATTGTGTTTTTGCCATTTTTTTTCCTTTCATGCGAATTATATCTGACTTAAGGTAAAATACCACCATGTTAACAAATAAAAACTACTCATACTTACTAGTAACCTCACAGTTTACATGTATAGCTTTTCTTATTTTTCTAAACCTTCCTATGTTTTCTAAAACTCTTCCAGTTATGATATTTTTATTGGGTATTGGAGTTTTTCTTTATACTCTTTTGTTTAATAGAATCTCAAACTTCAACATAATTCCTGACATAAAAGAAGATGCTAAACTCGTAACCACAGGAGCATATAGGTTCATACGTCATCCTATGTACTTTGCTGTACTTATAACCATGTTTGCACCATTAACCAACTCGCCAAATTATATAAATATCGCTATATGCACTATCTTAACTTTAACCATGTTTTTAAAAGCAACTAAAGAGGAAAAATTGTGGCATATAGAATCAACTGAGTATAAAAATTATATGCAAAACACAAAAATGATTATCCCTTTTATTTTATAATCTATTATCCTCGTGAAGTTATTTCTATAAAATGAAATCCAAACTCTATTTTAAAAGAACCATGCACTACATGTAACTCATCTTTAAATATAACCATCACGTCCTTAGCAAATCTTCCTAAATCTCCACTTTTGTTACCTGAAGGACACTTTAAAAACTCTTTTGCCACTTTTTTAAAAGTAGTCTCTTTTGATTTTATCTCTTTTTTATCTTAACAATACGTAAATTTACTATATATTAAATTCAATTAACTATAATTACAATAAAATAAAAGGTTTCTTATGAACTTCACATATAACAACCCAACAGCTATAGAGTTTGGCGAGGGGAAAATATACTCAATAACTAAATACCTAAATAAAAGTAAAAGAATTTTAGTAGTTTATGGTGGAGGTTCAATCAAATTTAATGGCGTTTATGACCAAGTAGATGGAGTTTTAGAGGACTACACTTGGTTTGAGTTTAGTGGAGTAGAACCAAACCCTACAGTGGAAACCATGAATAAAGCGATAAAAATCATAAAAGAGAAAAACATAAATTTTGTTTTAGCAGTTGGTGGCGGAAGCGTAATAGATGGGTGCAAGTACTTAGTAAGTGCAGCTCTTTATGATGGTGATGGTTGGGATTTAGTAAATGGAACGCAAAAAGTAGAAAAAGCCATAGATTTAGGGGTTATTCTAACTCTTCCTGCAACTGGTTCAGAATCAAATGGTGGTTCAGTTATGTCAAGAAAAACTACCACAGAAAAAAGAGCTTTTATGTCCTCTCATCTCTATCCAAAGTTTGCAGTTCTTGATCCACTTACAATGATAACACTTAATGATAGACAACTTGCAAATGGTTTAGTTGATGCTTTCGTACATACTTGTGAGCAGTATCTCACTTACCCTAACACCTCCTTAGTAAATGATGGTTATGCAGAAACTATTCTCAAAGGTTTAGTTGCATTAGCTGATAGTTGGGATAGAAGATCCGATACTGTATGGCAAGAGAATTTAATGCTATTAGCAAATCAAGCTCTAAACGGTCTCATTGGGGTAGGAGTTCCGCAAGACTGGGCAACTCACATGATAGGACATGAACTCACTGCATTTTATGGCATTGACCACGCAAGAACACTAGCAGTTATTCAACCTAGTCTTCTGCGTGTCATGAGTGAGAGTAAAGCTGAGAAAATAGCTTTGATGGGAAGAAACGTATTTGGCATAGTAGACAACAATGAAGAAGTCATAAAAGAGATAGAGAAAATTTACCACAATGTTGGAATTTCTACAAACTTAAATGACTACGAAATTGATAGCAAAGTCGCACAGAAAGTAACTGATGGACTCAAAGATAAAAAGATGACAAAACTTGGTGAAAAAGGTGAAGTTACACTTGAAATAGTGAGTCAAATACTAGAAAAATCAATGCTTTAGGCTATAAAACCTTTATCGCCTCTTTTATCGCTTTTAAGAGTATATCTATCTCTTTTTTAGTATGTGTAAAATGTATACTCACCCTCAACCAACCTGGTTTTTCATCAAAACTTTGACCATCTTCAAGCGAGAGTAAATCATGACCATAAGGTCCTGCACAACTACAACCTGCACGAGTCTGTATGGCAAACTTATCGGAAAGATATTGTGCTACATCATAAGGGTTTATATTTTTAAAATTTAGTGAAAAAATAGGAAGTTTATCTTGCTCAAAACTACAAAACAACTTAACACTCTCTATCTTTTTTACTCTACTTCCAAAGTAAAATTTTAACTCTTTTTCTTTCTCTTTTATAACATCCAATCCTATCTCATTTCTAAGATTATATGCTAGTGAAGCTCTTATAAACTGTAAAATTCCAGGCGTTCCTGCATCTTCTATCATCTCAAAATTTTCTAAAAAATTATGTGCTTTTCTTGAAACATATGCGACTGTTCCACCACCTGCAAAAGTTGGTTTTTTTTCACAGCAAAGCTCTTTTTTAATAACTAAAATCCCACAACTACCCACTCCACCTAAAAGTTTATGAGGAGATAAAAATAGAGCATCATAGTAATTAGAATCTATGTTTATGTATGGTGAAGCAGCAGCTGCATCTAAACACAAAATACCTCTATGTTTTTTTATCAATTTATATATTGTTTTATAATCACTCAAAACCCCAGTAACATTTGAAGCTACTGAAAATGAAGCTATGATTTCTCTGTTGCTATTTTTTTCAAGTTCTTTTTTTAAATAATCTAAATCAATACAATCTTTATCATCAAGTGGAACTCGTATAACTTCACATAAGCCCTCACGAAAACTTATCTCGTTTGAGTGATGCTCATAAGGTCCAACAAACACCAAAGGTAGCTCTTTTGGTTCTACTTTGTATCTTTGTCTTGTTCTTGGAGGTATGTATATGCCTAAAAGTTCTTGAAACCTTTTGATTGCCCCTGTTGCTCCAGTTCCTGTTGGCAGTAGGTAAAAACTCTCATCAACCCCTAGTGCATATTTTAAATCTTCTCTTGCTTTTTCATAAAGTTTGCTTGTAGTTACTGCACTTGAAGATACTTCTGAGTGCGTATTCGCATATGTTTTTAGTATGTCTTGAATTATATTTTCTATAGGAACATAAGCTTGTCCTGAGGCTGTATAGTCAAAATATAGTATATGTTTACCAGTTATTATATTGTCTCTTATTCTTTTCATCCTATAATTATATCTTTACATGTAAACAAATAACTTGAGATTTGTCAATCTAAAAACTTTTTTAATGACTCTTCTATCTTTATTATTGCTGTTATTGCCTTTTCATAGTAGATTTCATTGAAATATTCTTCGTTTATAAGGTTGCTTGGTTCTAGGTTGTTTAGTATCTTATACTCTGCCCATTGACTTAGCATATCAACATTTATAACTGCTCCACTAGTTCCAATGCAGACAAAAACTTCACAATCTTCAAGGTGTTTATAAAGCTCCTCATACTTTGGTGCAGGCTCTCCAAAAAATACTATATTTGGTCTAAGTTTTGAGTTACATGTAGGGCAAAGCTCATCTCTTTTTTGCCTATTATAAGTTATGTCTTTTAGAAAACTACATTTTTCACATTTTAGCTCTCTTAAATATCCATGAAGATGAAGTATATCGCTGCAGCCTGCTCTTTCAAACATATCATCTACATTTTGTGTAATCACAGAAATCTTATCGGGGTATCTCTTTTTAAGTTTTGCTATAGTTTTGTGGGCTAGATTAGGTTTTTTATCTTCAATATCTTTTCGTCTTGCATCATAAAAACTAAGAGTTTCTTCACGATTTGCTTGTAAGCACCCAGCTGTACAAATATCTTTTATACTATGTTTTTCCCAAAGTCCATCATTATCTCTAAAAGTTGAAATTTCACTATCAGCACTCACCCCTGCCCCACTAAAAATAACGATTTTTGACATAATGACTCCTTTAGATTATTTATTTTATCTAATTTTATTAAAATTTGGAGTAGAATAGTTTTTTAAATAAAATTTTAGGAGTTTCTATGAGAAAAAGTTTTCTTTTTTTACTTTTCACCCCGATATTTTTATTTTCTGGTGTTTTTGAGCATCTTTTAAATAAAGATCAAAACTATCTTTTTGAACACAATTTTAGATGTGGAAACTCCATCTGTATTACAAGTGAAAAGAACATATTTGATAATAATATACTAGAAAACTCTATCAAAGTTGTAAGAGTTTTCCTTGACCATCAAGAAAAAGTTTTTAAAATAGAGATTGAACTTTTTAATCACGATGAACGAAAAGAAGCTTTTTATAATGCCATTGTTAAAAGTTCCAAAAGAGATGGGCAAATAGATTATCTATCTTATGATAAAGATGATAAATACGGAAATCATTCATTTATAGATATAATTGATAAAAAAAGAAAAAAAAATTATGTAGATTTTTTAACTAACAAATATTACACTGTCATGAAAAGCTATAAAAATTGAATATCGTAATTGCTGGTGCTGGAAAAGTTGGCTATTTTTTAGCTAAAGAGCTAATGGAAGACAATGAAGTATCGCTCATTGACAGCAATGAAAAAACCATACAAAATATAGATGAAACTTTAGATGTTTTAAGTATATGTGGAGATGTTGAAAACCCTCATACATATAGAAATATAAAAGAAGACATTGACCTTTTCATAGCTGTCACTGACTCTGATGAAGTCAACCTTCTCTCCTCTTTGATTATAGATAATATTGTACACGTGAAAGAGAAGATAGTACGTCTGAAAAATGACTTTTTTATGAGTGAAAAAATCAAAAATAAATTGGGAATTACAGATATCATAACCCCTGCTATCAACGTAGCAAATACTTTTAACTACCTCATAGATTTTCCACATGCAAACAATATAAAAACATTTGATTATACAAAAGCTCTACTTCTTTCTATAAGAATTCATAACGAATTCGAGCCTGTTTTATTTTCTACTTTTAAAGCAGAATTTAAAGACAAAATCATAGTAGCAGGCATAGAGAGAGGTGATAAATTTTTTATACCAGATGAGATGGCAATGCTTATGCCAAATGATTTGATATACTTTTTTACATTTCCCTCGCAGATGAAAGACATAAGAGTAAGTATCTGCAACAAATGGAACAAGCAAGAGATAAAGAATTGCATAGTTTATGGAGCAAATCAACTAGGAATTGAAATTTCAAAAGTCTTGGTTAATAAGGGACTCAACATAAAACTCATAGACAAAAGTTTAGAGGGTTGCAAACAAGCAAATAATATACTAAAAAATAGTGTAGAAGTTATAAAGAGCAACTACAACTTAGACTTCATCCTTGAAAATCATGCAAAAAATGCAAACATATTCATAGCTGCAACTACAAATGATGAGTTCAATATAACGAAGTGCCTTGAAGCAAACCAAAGAGGGATAGAGAAAGTCATAGGAATTCATAACAATAGACAGTATGCCTCGCTTATGAGAAAACTTAGCATTGAAGTTATCCGTGGTGAAAAAATGAATGCTTATTATACTATCTTAGAGAAAATATCATCATCAAAGATAGTTACTCAACGTGCTTTTTGTGGTGGGGAAGGTATGGTGTATCTTAGAAAAGTAATTCCTAATTTAGTTGGTAAAAAACTAGAGTTAAGCAAAAAAATCTATGAAAAAGGTAGTTTCTTTATCCAAAGAGGTAAAAGATTTATCACATATAAATATATTGAGTCATTTGAAGAAGGAGATGTCATCATCTGTTTTTCATTATCTGAAAACTCAAAATCTATTACAGACTGGTTCAAACAAAACATAGATGAATAAAAAAAACATATTAAAATTTATCTCAACAGTAGGAATTGTTGTATTTTTTGCACTTCTAATACCTCCTTTTATAGGGTTACTTTATGGTGAAGATATGACTCTTTATCTTCTCTCAATGCTCTCTTTATTGCTCTTAAATGCCGTTATATTTTACTCTTTAAAGAACCATCTTTTAACCCTTAGCATAAAAGAAAGTATCATCTCCGTAAATCTAGTTTGGTTACTTCTTGGTATTGGCGGGGCAATTCCTTTTGTTCTTCATGCAGGTACCAGTTTTGCAGATGCTTTTTTTGAATCTATTAGTGGTTTTACGACAACTGGTGCAACCATCTTTACAAATATTGAAGGACTTCCTCATAGTCTTCTTTTTCATAGAAGTCTTACTCATTGGCTTGGTGGTATGGGTATCATTGTCCTTGGTGTTGGACTTTTGCCACTACTAAATCCAAATGGTTCACTTTCACTCTTTAAAGCAGAATCAACCGGTATATCTATAGATAAAGTCTCTCCAAAAATCAAAGACACTGCCATGAAACTATGGACGATTTACCTTCTTTTTACTATTGCAAATTTTATTTTTCTCATGATATTTGGTATGAACTGGTTCGATGCTTTAGCACATGCACTCTCCACCATATCAACTGGTGGATTTTCAACTAAAAATAGCTCTTTGGGCTACTTTGATAACGATGCTATTCTTTGGGTAACTATCTTCTTCATGTTTATCTCAAGCTTAAACTTTATAGCCCACATAAAATTCTTTATGGGCAACAAAAAAGCACACTTTCACGAAGAGTTTAAATGGTTAACTACCATGCTTATCACTCTCTCCCTAGGACTTGCTTTTGTTCACTACACAAGTAGTGATGATAGTTTTTATGTTGCTCTTACTCACGCCTCTTTCTCAGTAGTGTCAATCTCAACAACCACAGGCTTTGCAACTCTTAACTACGAGAGTTGGGGCAATGTAGCTGTCATGATTCTCTTTTTCGCGATGCTTTTGGGAGGAAATACAGGTTCAACTGCAGGTGGCATCAAAAGCATAAGACATATTATCTTCTTTAAAAACATATTTTTTGAGATAAAACGTTCACTTCATCCAGATACTATCTCTTCAATTTTTATTGACAATAAAGAGATTAAAAACTCTACAATCCGCTCAGTTTTTGGATTTTTGTCACTTTTTACTATGACCATTCTTTTAACAATGGCATATCTATATGCAAGAGGTTTCGATGAGATGAGTTCAATCTCAACGGCAATCTCTATGGTAGGAAACATAGGTCCTGGGTTTGGACTTACTGGACCAGCAGAAAACTACAGTTTTTTTACTTGGTATGATAAAATAGTTCTAAGTTTTGCAATGATAATAGGAAGACTTGAGTGCTATACTGTCTTTATCATATTCTCTGCCTCTTTTTGGAAAAAGTTTTAAATGAGCTTTAAAAAGTTCCATGAACGATTTAACTACTTCGATATACAAGAGTGTATAGAGTTTTACTCTGTTTTTGACGGTCACCCTTTTTTAAAGTTTATGAAACTAGATGATGATTTGGCTACATGTATACAAACCAATATCTTAGATAGAATTGATGAGCTAAAGCCCTACTTTGTCTATGATGCAGACAAAAATTTTCAAAAAGATTTAGAGTCTATTTTAGTACGTCTTGCCATTGGTGACAGAAAAAGTTACACAGTCTACAAAAAAGAAAATATCTCACAAGTTAGAGGAAGAGCTCTCTATAAATCTCTTTTTGAAAAACATATCATTAAAAAAGAAAAAAGTAGAGAAAAACCGATAAGAGAGTTCAAAGGGCAACTCATAAAAAAGTCACTTAGAAGATATGAGATACAAGATAAAATTCACTTTTGTGATAACTTTACTCGTTTTTGGTTTACTTTTATAGCTCCAAATATAGAAAAACCTCTACATGTAGAACAGGTTATATCTGATATAGAATCCTTTATTAGCTTAACATTTGAAGAATTAAGCAATGAACTTATAATTCATAAGTCAAAATCAAAAAACGTCGTTAACTACGGAAGCTATTGGGATAAAAAAATAGAAATCGACCTACTTATTGAGATAAAAGATGGTACAATCATCGCTGGTGAAACAAAGTGGAAAAACCATAAAGTTTGCAAAAACATACTAAAAACACTGCAAAAAAAGTGTGAACGAGTAGAACTTGGGGCTACTAAGTTTGTACTTTGTTCTAAAAGTGGTTTCAGTAAAGAGCTTAAAAGCAAACAAAATAACGAAATAATGTTATTTGAATTAAAAGATTTTGAGGAGCTATGTTGATAAACGAGAGCCTATTAATTAGTCTGAGTAACAAAGAAAAAGAGATACCTCACTGCAAGATTTCATAGCCCAAATTATAGAAGTTCAGCCAAATGCTTTATGGGTATTAGACAAAGATGGTGAGATATTTTTACAAAATAGTGAAGTGAAAAAGGTAAGTTGGGAATGGAATTTTTATTGTATGGAACCCTTTTAAATGGAGTGACGAGTATGTAAAAAAGAGCATTGGATTGGTGCTAAAACACAAAATGGTAACAAAATATACTCACAAGACACTATAAATAAAATTTTAAGTGATGAGTTTAAGCCATCAAATAAGAGCAGATGATGATTGTGAAGTTAATGAACAAATAAGTAACCTAAGACGTAGACTAGAACTAACCAAATGGATGCAGTTTTTTGGTGTAGTATCTATACTACTGTGTACAGTCTCTATGTTTTGGCTTTTTATTGAGTATATAGAAATAGGAGAAAAAGTATTTGGTCTTAGTTTAGGTGCAATGTGTATCTCTCTTCTTCTGTCTTTATGGGAGGTTTATATCTCTACAATGGCACTAAATATGGAACTAAAAAATTTGGATGATAAGTGCAAAAAATAGAATAATACATTAAATTAAACGACTGAAATTGGAACATAAAAATCCAAACAAAAACTATCATTTTCTTCTAAAAAATGGTTTTTGTGATAAACTGCATATGGGGGAAGTGTTTTAGCTTCATAACCACTGCTTGGAAGCCAAAAGTTATAAATATAAACCATAAGTTTAGTAACATCTCCATAAAAACCTTCATAGTGAAAAACAACACACAATGACTCTTCAATTTCTAACTTACTGATAGAATTGGTCGATACAAATGTACTATCAACTTCAATGGCAGCAACATAATGGCACTCTTGGTATGGTACAATAACAGGATTATCATGAAAAACTCCAATCTGAATTTTACTATTAAGTTTTTTTTCATAGGCATATGCCATTAATCTATCCCATGTTCTAGCAACAGATAAATCATAACCTTTATGTCTTATATACGCACAAATTCTTTTTTGAGCTACTTTTATTAATGGTTCAATACTGAAAAAATCATTATTAATCTGTTCATCCAATGTCATATTTTTTTTTGAGTAGTTGATATACTCACCTTTTCTCCATTGGGTAGGCGTAAAAGTAAATCTGTTTTTAAACGCCTTAATAAAAGATGAATGTGAACTATAACCACATAACTGTGCAATTTCACTAATGGTTGAATAACAATTAATTGTAAGTAAATTGGCTGCTTTTTGTAAACGAATAGAGCTAATTCTTTCAAATAAATTTTCACCCGTTTCTTCTTTGAATATTCTATGAAAATGATATTTGCTGACGCTGTTTAATCTAGCTAATTCATCTAGAGTGATATTTTTATCAATATAGCTATAAATATAAGCTAATGATTTGTTGACTATTTCTGCTCTAGAATGTTTAGTTTCTTTTTTCATGAGATATTTTAACATTTAAAACAAAAATTATAGCAATATTGACCAATTAATATGAAATATAAGATAAAGAGTAAAGTTTCTAAATACTATATAATTATAAAAAATTAAGGAATTAAAATGAAAGTAGAAAAAATATCAGCATTTTCATACAAAAATGAAGGTGGTAATCCAGCAGGTGTTCTCTTAAATGATACTATGTTAAGCGATAAACAAATGCTTAAAATTGCAAAAAATGTGAATTATTCAGAAACAGCATTTTTAGTTAAACAAAATGATTCTTTTAGAATAAGGTACTTCTCTCCTGAAATGGAAATAGCCTTTTGTGGCCATGCAACTATTGCCAGTGGTTCTTTAATTGGTAAAAAATTTGGCCCAGGTACTTATCAGCTAATTTTAAATGATGGAAGAATTCAAATTGAAATTAGTCAAAATAATGGTGAAAATTTTACAAGTATCAGCTCTATGAAAACACATTCAAAAAATGTTGAAAAAGAATACATTGATAGTATAGTTGAGTCATTTTCATTTAATAAAGATGACTTGAATGAAGAGTATCCTATAAAAATTGCATTTTCAGGTAACAATCATTTGATCATCTTTCTAAAAGATAAACAAAAACTTCAAGAAATGAAATATAACTTTTCAAAAATAAAAATATTAATGGAACAAAAAAAGATAGTTACAATTAGTATTTTATGGAAAGAAAATGAAAATCTATATCATTCAAGAAATGCTTTTGCATATGGTGGTATTTATGAAGACCCAGCGACTGGTTCGGCTGCTATTGCTTTGGGCGAATATTTAAGAAATATGGGATTAAAAAAATCAGGAAACATTGAAATTTTACAAGGGTTTGATATGGAACAGCCTTCTCAGTTATTTGTTAACTTTACTGATGTAGCTAATAGTTCAATTAAAGTATCGGGTACAAGTAGGAGACTGTAAATTAAACTGTGTAAACCCACCTCATATTCCTAAATCACTTAGTATATTTTAACAGAATTTCACTGAAAAATATACTAAGTTGGGGATAAATTTCAGGCCAGTTTCTATTTTTAAAAATCAACTTCAATTTGTATCTCTATTTATAGAGACTTTTGATTTGAGTAGTGGTTATGCAAGAATTTATTTAAAAAATACGATCTAACTAGTCTAATCCTCTCTTTTTAATATTGCACTACATGTAAAGATGCTACTATCTATAAAAGATTTTAAGGAGTTGTATTGATAGACGAGAGCCTATTAAATAGTCTGAGTAGCAAAGAAAAAGAGATATTTAAAAAAGGCTTAGAAGACCTTATAAATCAAACTTACGTCATAGAAGATGAGTATAAACAATTAAATAAATCCTATAATTCACTACAAAACTTTATTGCTCAAATCATAGAGGTGCAACCAAATGCCCTTTGGGTTTTAAACAAAGATGGTGAGATATTTTTACAAAACAGTGAAGCAAAAAAGGTAAGTGGACTTTTAAATCATATAGATGAATCTTCTAAAAGTACTAACGAAATTGAGTACGGTGGTGCCTTCTATCTTATTAAAGTCGCTAATCAAGATGAAAAAACCATCATTAGTGCAACAGATATTACGGAAGAGAAACGACGAGAACGTTTAGCTTCAATGGGTCAAGTCGCAGCCCATCTATCTCATGAGATAAGAAACCCTATAGGTTCAGTTTCACTTCTTTCATCAACTCTCTTTAAAAAAGTAGATATAAAATGTAAACCCCTTGTTTTAGAGATACGAAAAGCTATCTGGAGAGTAGAAAGAATCATAAAGGCTACTCTTCTTTTTACAAAAGGACTTCAACCAAACTTCCAATACTTTTACTTAGATAAACTACATGAAGAGTGTGAACTAGCAGTACAGCAGTACACTTACTCTAAAGACATAGATTTTACGTTTGATTTTCCTCATACTCAAATAGAAGGAGATTTAGAGCTTCTTGTTTTAGTTCTTCAGAACTTTATATTTAATGCCATTGATGCCATTGAGGAAGGCGATAATGAAACAGGCGAAGTAAATATACTCTATAAAAATGACGCAATTTATATAACTGATAGTGGGGAAAAAATAGAAAATGAAAATATACTTTTTGAGCCATTTAAAACAACAAAGACAAAAGGGCATGGGCTAGGACTTGCACTATCTTTACAAATAATTAAGGCTCACTCAGGCAAAATCACACTGCTTAGAGACATCAAAGGCTTTAAAATTACACTAGGGAATAAAAAATGATAAAAGAGAGTATGAAAATTTTCATATCTGATTTGAAAAACTCTTCAAAAGACTTGCTTCCAATCATCGCAGTTGTGGCATTTTTTCAAATAGTAATTATAAAAACCATGCCTGATGATTTGATTTCTATCTGTATTGGTCTTAGTATAGTTGCTATTGGTTTAGCACTTTTTATACGTGGTCTTGAAATAGGAATATTCCCTGTTGGAGAGAACTTAGCCAATGACTTTGCTAGAAAAGGTTCTGTTTTTTGGCTACTAACTTTTGCATTTTTGATTGGGTTTTCAACAACTATCGCCGAACCTGCTCTAATAGCCATAGCAAACAAAGCTTCCATCATAAGTGATGGTAGAATTGACGCTTTTTATCTTCGTTTAACAGTTGCATTTTCTGTTGGATTTGCCATTGCTCTTGGAGTTTTACGTATACTTTTAGGTCATCCTATTCAATACTATATCATCGCTGGTTATATCATTGTTGTGAGTGTTACATTTTTTGCTCCTATTGAGATAATTGGACTTGCGTATGATAGTGGTGGAGTTACTACTTCAACTGTAACCGTACCTCTTGTAGCAGCCTTGGGAATTGGATTAAGCTCATCTATTAAAGGAAGAAATCCTGCAATCGATGGTTTTGGACTAATTGCTTTTGCTTCACTAACTCCTATGATATTTGTACAAGTATTTGGCATAGTTGTATACAACTTTGGTTCAACTTCAGAAATACTAAATGAAGTAATAGAAACATCAAATATGATAAACCGTTTTGGAATATATAACTTAGTGTTAGAGTTTTTAGGTGTTGTAAAAGATGTTCTTCCTATTCTTTTAGTTATTGGTTTTTTTCAATATATCATTATCAAAAGACCTATCCCTCACTTAAAAAAAGTTATTGTTGGTGTTGTTCTTCTCATAGTAGGTCTTGATGCTTTTATTGTTGGACTTGAACTTGGACTTTTTCCAATTGGAGAGAACATTGCTTATGCACTTACCTCTATGGGAAACAACTATCTTATCTATCTGTTTGGTTTTATGATAGGATTTTCAACTACTATGGCTGAACCTGCACTCATAGCCATTGCTATGAAAGCAAGTGAAATCAGTAAAGGAAATATAAATCAAAATACATTAAGAATGGCTGTTGCCTTTGGTGTTGCTTGTGGTATTTCTCTTGGAGCATATAGACTAGTGAGTGGCACACCACTTCACTACTACATCATAGTTGGTTACGTTATAGTTATTATTATGACCTATTTTGCACCAAAATATATAGTTCCTATTGCCTACGATAGTGGAGGAGTTACAACTTCAACAGTTACAGTACCTCTAGTTGCAGCTCTTGGACTTGGACTTGCGGAAAATATACCAGGTAGAAATCCACTTATAGATGGTTTTGGGCTAATTGCATTTGCATCATTATTTCCTATGATAACAGTTATGGGATACGGCATACTAGCACAATACCAAAACAATAAACAAAAATTAAAAGACAACAAGGAGAACATATGAGATTTGTAGCGTTAATAGCTATAGTACCTGATTCAAAAGAGGAAGAAGCAGTTGATATAGCAAAAAAAGCAGGAGCAGGTGGAGTGACGATTTTCAATGGAAAAACAATCGGACTAGAAGAGAAAAAAATCTTTTTTGGATTAACTTTAGAAGAAAATGTATCAGCACTTCTTTTTATACTCCCAGAAAAGCTAAGTATGAAGGTTTTTAAAGCTTTTAGAAAAGAGTTGGATTTACACAATGATGACAACTCAAACGGTATGGTTTTTACATTTCCATTGACTCATCTATCAGGGATGGAGAGTAAAGAAGTTGAACTATTTGAAAAAGAAATTTTGGAGGAATTATAATGTTAGTAAAAGATATAATGATAGAAGCAAACAAAATTGTAAGTGTGTCACCAATGATGCCTGTACGTGAGGCATTGAACATAATGAGAACAAAAAAAGTAAAATCTTTAGTTGTAAACAAACTAAAACCACATGATGCTTATGGTATGCTCACATATAAAAATATACTCACATCAATCATAGCAAATGATGGTGATATAGATTTACTAAGAGTATATGATATATACTCAAAACCAGCATTTCAAATCTCAGAGCAATTAGATGTAAAATATGCAGCACAAATCATGGTTAAAGGTGGCGTAAAAAGACTACTAGTCATAGATAACAATGAACTTGAAGGTATTTTGACTATGACAGATATACTTGGGGTTTTACTCAAAAGTGTTAAAGAGGTCGAAGATAGTTAACAAGCAAAAGGCACTTTAAAAGTGCCTTACATGTAAGCTATTTTAGTAACTCCATCAAGGTATATTTCATATTTTTATCACACTTTTCACCCATCTTGTCTTGTTCACGTAGAAGCCATTCAAGATAACCTCTATCAGTATGAAAAACATCTTCTATGCTCATCCCTCTATACTTTCCAAAGAGAAACATTTTTACTTTTACTGGTTCACTTGAAAGCTCTACTAGTTTGCTCATAACTTCCATATTTGTGAGACCATACTGCTTTTTAGCCATAAAAAATAGTGATTTTAAAAACATTTTTAGTACTAGAACATCACCCATGGCATCGTGTGCTTTTATCTCTACCCCATATTTTTTTGCTTCAATTTCTTCTTCATCTTTTGAAAAAAGTTTATATCTAAAAGTTTGAAGTTTATAGTTAGGAACTATGTTGTTACCCTTATCTAAAATCTCTTTTTCAATCAAATCTTCTTGACCAAGCCCAGCACTTACATGAGGAACTTTTACATCATAAAGATGCATAGCACATTTTAAAGTATCTATAACTTGATATTCATTTTTAAAACCATGCTTCTCTAACATGCCTAAATCAAAAGGAAGATTATGAGCAATTAAGTAGTTATCTCCACAATTTAGCTCATTTAAATCACTCCAAAACTCTGTCTTTTTAAACTTTGGCTTACCCTCTAACTCGACTTGCCTTATACCATGCGTACTCATAGCTTGAAGTTTTATAGGGATTTTTGAGGAACAAAGCTCATCATAAACACCTTTTTTAAACAACTCACCGTTAGTGTCTGTTATGATAGCACCTATCTGAATTATCTGGTCTTCTGCTTCTATACCTGTTGTTTCAGTATCAAAAAATATATTATACGCCATTAAAACTCTCCTTCATTAATTCTATTGTAATCTTATCTTTTTCTGTGCCTCTTAGCTCAAGATGTTCTACAATCATCTCAAATCTCTCTTTAGTTAAATTTTGTCCAAATTTGAATTTTGCTTTTATCTGATTTGGAACCAATTTGTATATAAGTGTTGCATTTATAGCTTTTTTATACACTTCTTCACTAAGAGGTCTATAGCCACCCTCTTTTTGAAGTTTTTTCATCATCGTTGAGAGCATATTTACTTTTTCATCATACTTTTCAATAAACTCTATTACTCCATCAATAATGATTGATTTAAAAAACTGAGTTGCTGGACAAGCTAAGCCATCTTTACTGCTGAAATTAGAGTCTATCATAGAGAGTGGTTCAACTACACTAAAAGAGACAAATTGATTTTTTCTCAAAATGTCAATCTTGCGACCCCTTTTTGCACCATGAAAGTATATATTGCCATCAATTTCAACAAAGTTTATTGGTAAACTATATGGTTTGTCTTCTACACATATAGCCAAAGTCCCATACTCTGCACTATCTAACATCTCTTTTATTACTTCTTCATCTTTTATCTCAAATATTTTTTTCACTACTTAACCTCCAAAATCTTACAATTACACAAGTCATCACTCTGAAACTCAGTCATATCTCCAACTTTTTTATTTGGGACTGGAAAAACTCTAACTGTGAGCGGTTTGTTCAGTCTAAAAGCCATGGTTCCTGTGTCTCTCATGATGGCATTTAGTTTTTCTAAACTTACATCTCCTGGGATTGGCACAGTATCTAGTCCTATGCCACATACTGCACTGTATGTTAGAAGTGAACGTAAATCATATTGTTCTTGTATGGTTCCATTGGCTAAACCTATGTCTTCTGTTACGGCTAACATCAAACCAGAAAAACCTACTAGATCTGCATTTTTTAAAGATTTAAAAACTTTTGTTAAAAGAGCTGAAGCCTCTACACTTCCACTAGCCCCAAAATACTCAACACCAAGCTCTTCGTAAACTTCACACATACTTGAACAGTTTTTTGAAGGAGCAGCTGAGCTATCAAATCCTCTAAAAACAAACTCACTACAATCAAAATCATCAACCAAATTGCTTATCTCATCAACATGATACTGTAAGGCTCTACTCATAATCTCATAGTAGTTTTTAAACTTTTCATTGTGAGTTTGTTCTTTACATGTAGAGTTAAATTCTCTTAAAACCTCTACTAACAAATCTGGAGTTTCAAGTCCTACTACAAAGCAGTTTTTATCACTACTATTGTGATACGAAGCTGGAAAGTAAGGAATCAAAGGTTTACAGTTAAAATTGACTGTAAAGTTAAAATTACCCTCTCCTCTTGGAGTGATTTTGCTGATTTTTTGAACTACTTGTGAAGATAAATTTATAAGAGAGTTATCTAAAACACCAAACTCATCAAGAGATACATTTACACAAGCGTTGCACAAGTCTCCAAAATCACGTATGAGTTCAGGAAGGAGAGCTATCTCTTTTTGAGTTTTTGCTTCACCTATAGCAAATCTAATTCTTAGATTTTGTCCCTCAATAGAGTTTAATAATTCAGTTATATATGTTAAATCATCTTTTGCTTTTTCTAGGCTTGAAGTATCAAGATACTCTCCAAAAGCATTGGTAACTATGCGGATAGATTGGACTTCATACCCATTCGTTATAAACTTTAATGCTAAATCGTTACAAAACTTTGAAGCTTTTAATATTTCACTTTTCCAAGTTTCTTTATCTTTTTTTAGAGTTAAAAATGTAGTTACAGTTCTTACTTTACATAGCTCTCTATTTTTATATATCATTATTTACATCCATTGTGTAGTTTCCACTTCTCTTCGTGTCCCATGTCAATTGCAAACTGAGGAACTACACAATCGCCCTCTTTATTTTTGCTTACCTCTTGAGTTGTCATAAAGTCTTCTATAGATGGTACTCCTGTTTTTAAACCAAATACAACTGTTACAATAAAAATTATTGCTATAAAAGCTTGTATAAATGAAACAGTTTGTATAGGCTCTTTTGTAGCTACTGCACAAGTTCCATCAGGACAATCTTCTTTATGAAAAAGTGAATATATTTTACAGCCTAAACAAATACCAAATGCTGCTTCAAAAAACAGAAGAGCTAAACAAGATATACATACAAAAAGATTTAAAGGACCTTTTATATTATGAACTACTACAAGATAAAACATTAGAACTGCAAGTATAAAACCCAATGCCCATGCCCATTTTTTTGGAGCTGCTGTGACATACTCTGGTGTTTGATTTCTAACAAAAAATCTACCGACTATCATACTTGGTGCAAATCTTGGGTTTATGAAAATACGTATAAAAAATTCTACTAAAAAAGCAACAACAAAAAGTCTAGTAAGTTCAAAATCACCAACTAACCAAGAGTTCATAAAAGAAATAATAGCAAAGAAAAAAAGTATCCCTGCACTTGCTCTTACTTCTCTTTCATTAAAAACTCTTACGTTATATCCATCTACTATTTCTCCAAATTTTTTCATCCTACTATCTCTATACCTTTAATTTTTTCTATTTCATTACAAATAGAAGGGTCTATCTTTATAAATGTTTCCATCTTTACATCTACTAACTTTGAAGTTATAACAAGTGCAACTTCACTTCGCCCTTGATTGGCTCTTACAAGAGTATATAACTCTTCTAAAGCATCATGGTTTTCTGTTATTTCCAGACGAATTGTGGTTGGAGGGAGTGGTGCTTCTTCTACTTTTGTGATTCTATTTTCAACTGCTTTTTTACTATTTTTCTTCTTTTTTGCCTCTTCTAAGGTAAATACACCTTTGCCTGAAATTCTTCTTTTTTCATCATCTTTTGTAATTTCAAGTGCAAATCCTAATGGCTTTTCAATGTTAAGACTATTTAGTTTCTCCAGCTGTTTTTCAAAAACCATAAACTCTACACTTCCTTGTAAGTCCAAAACACTAACAAAACCATAAGGATTTCCTTTTTTACTTACTTTTTCATCTATCTTATCAACTTTTCCTATAAAAAATATCTTTCCACTCTCTATTGTTTGTATCTCTGTGGAACTTATGTGAGGAATTTCATCAATCTCATCTTTTAACTCTTCTAAAACTTTTGTTTTATCTTTTTCTTTGTTTAACTCTTCTAGTGAAAGAGCATCTTTACATGTAAGCTTAACACCTGTGTCATCTCTTTTTATCTCTATTGGAAAACCTGTTGGATTTTCTAAGTTCATATTTTGAAGTTTTGCTAAGATGCTTGCGAAAACCATAAACTCCATATTGCCGTGAAAGTCCATAAGGTTTACTATGCCAAACTTGTTTCCTTTTTTACTAATTCGCTCTTGAATACTCTCAACTTTTCCTATAAAAAGAAACTTTCCTTGGTCAATGTTTTCTATATCAGATGAGAGTGCGTGAGGTATAGACTCAATCAACTCCCTAAAATCGTCTAGTGGGTGACCAGAAACATAAAATCCTACAGTCTCTTTTTCTAACTCCAAGACTCTTTTTCCATCAAATTCAGGAAGATTTTCTATATCTATTCTCACAGTTGTCATCTCTTCACCATCGCCAAAGAGTGAGCCTACTGCTTCTTTTTTCATTTTGGCACACTTTGCACCAGCTTCTGCAATTATCTCAATATGGTCAAGTAAAGCTCTTCTAGTCAAACCAAACTCATCAAATGCACCTGATTTTATGAGAGACTCTATAACTCTTTTGTTTACTTTTGAAGTGTCAATTCTTGACATAAAATCACTTATATCTTTGAAAAGCCCCTCTTCTCTTGCTTCTAAAATACGACCAATAGCACTTCCACCAGCACCTTTTATAGCACCCATTCCAAACAAAATAGTCTCTTCGCCATCATCATTTGTTATGGCATTGAACTCTGTAAGAGAGTAGTTCACAGAAGGAGGAGAAAGTTTAATGCCCAATCTTTTAACCTCATCAATGTACTTTACAACTTTATCTGTATTGTCTTGCTCACTCGTTAAAAGTGCTGCCATAAACTCTTGCGGATAATATGTTTTTAGGTACGCGGTTTGAAAGGTTATCATCGCATATGCTGCTGAGTGAGATTTGTTGAAACCATAGCCTGCAAACTTCTCAACAA
>Ga0256845_1001240_pt1 | contig 20993 bp, 18 predicted proteins | sample RiftiametaG_FD_189101 | JGI IMG/M metagenome (GOLD analysis project Ga0256845, IMG submission 189101) | Tube worm associated microbial communities from hydrothermal vent at the East Pacific Rise, Pacific Ocean - Riftia | ecosystem: Host-associated > Annelida > Integument > Unclassified ...
AAATATAAATTCTGCCCAATTTTGAGGGTTTTGATTAAACATGCTGTTAGTTTCAGTTTTGAAAAGAGCATTTGATCACATTGAGATCAAAAGTCAATCAAAACTTGTGTATGAGAGACAGCATACTCAGCAACCTAGTTTTGACTTTCTAACGGGACTGACGGAATCTCGACAAACAGCAATTATTAAAGAACTGAGAGATTTGTGGACTCATAATTCCACGGCACTTGAAGGCAACACCCTCACGCTTGGTGATACTCATTTCATATTAGAAGAAGGCATCACAATATCGGGTAAACCCATTAAAGATCATCAAGAGATAATGGGGCATGCTGGCGCTATTGAGATCTTATATCAATCACTTAACCAAACGGTGACAAATGAACTTTGTTTTGCACTCCATAAAGCCATTCAAACAGAAATTATTTATGATATCGACAAACCTTATGGCGCATGGAAAAATCGACCCAATGGGACTTATACGGTAGGCTCCGATAATATTCCTATCTATTTAGAATACGCATTACCTCAACACATACCGACGCTAATGAGCGAAGTTATCGCCACCATAAATGACGTTAAAAAAGGTGATATAAATGTAGATAACGCGCATAAATGTTATGCCAAAATTCACATGGCTATTGCGCACATCCATCCATTTTGGGATGGCAATGGTCGTATAGCCAGGTTATTAGCAAACCTGCCTCTACTAAAATCAGGATTGCCTCCCATAATCATTCCAACAGAAACACGTCGTGAGTATATTCAGTTACTCGCGGCCTATGAAATGGCTGCAGGTCCGCTTGATAATAAAAGTGGCGCATGGCCAAATCTGCAGCTAATGAAAAATTTTGAAGATTTTTGTTTTGAATGCTACAAACAAACCAAGCAGATCATATCTGCTTAATTAAATCGACGGCTCGCAAGCTCTTACAAGCTAATACTACGATGAATGGGATTTTGTAATGATATTAGCGTTTCAGTCGCTCTGATTTTTTTGATCGACTGAATCTTTCCTACCAATAACCAATGTAAATCATCAATGGAATGACAGAGTATTTTAATGAAAATACTATAAGCTCCCGTGGTGTAATAGGCTTCTACCACCTCTTCTATCTCATTCAAACTATCAAGCACCTCAGAATAGTCACCTGCACTATTCAAGGTAATGCCAATAAAACAGCAAACTCCATATCCAAGCTTTTTAGGTTCTATAGAAAGTCGCGTACCAGTGATAATGCCCGCACTTTTCATTTTTTCGACTCTTACATGAATAGTGGCTGGACTAACTTTGAATTTTTTACCTAATTCAGCGTAAGAGACCCGTGCATCAACAACTAATGCGTTAATAATATCCTTGTCAAGATCATCAATTTTAAACGACTTATTGTTGCTTTCATTCACTGAATTATCGATTCGTTGATTTACCATGATTATTGCCTTACATTTTAATGAATTATCAGACATACCGAATAATATTAAATATTATTCACCATAACAACTAAATTCATTGAATACTATTCACTTTTATTGCCAAATAGTTGATAATTCGTTTATTAAATAACATTTTCATTGAAAGAAGGTTAATCTCATGTGTTCTATTTTTGGAATTCTTGATATACAAGGCGACTCACAAGCTTACAGAAGCCTTGCTCTTAAGCAGTCTCAAAAGTTACGCCATCGTGGCCCTGATTGGTCAGGTATTTGGACAACTGATGATGCTGTATTAGTACATGAGCGTTTAGCGATTGTTGATATTGAAACCGGGGAACAGCCTTTATTAAACCCAGAAAAAAATATTGCGCTATTAGTTAATGGTGAAATATACAACCATAAAAACTTAGAAGAGTCTGAGATTAGCGATTACCAATTTCAAACTAAATCGGATTGTGAAATTATTTTAGCCATGTATGCACAAGATAAAATATCGGGTACGGACTCTACCGCTCAAATTGAAAAACGTTTAAACCAATTAGAAGGCATGTTTGCTTTTATTTTATATGATGAAACAAAGAACAGCTATTTAGTTGCTCGCGATCCCATTGGAATTATTCCTCTATATTATGGTTATGATGATAAACGACAAATTTATGTTTCATCAGAACTTAAAGCGATTGCGAATGTTTGTGAAGAGGTTCATTGCTTTCCTCCTGGACATTACTTAGACAGCAATAATGGAGAAATTGTTAGTTATTACAACCCTACTTGGAAAGATTTTGATAGCGTTAAAGATAAACCAGCTCCACCGCAATTAATTCAAGACGCATTAATCACCTCGATCAAAAAACACATGATGTCAGACGTGCCTTATGGAGTATTGCTATCGGGTGGTTTAGATTCTTCATTAATTTCTGCCGTAGCACAATTAAATGCCGCTAAACGAATTGAAGATGATCAACAGACCCCCGCTTGGTGGCCTCAGTTGCATTCATTTGCGGTAGGACTTGAAGGCTCTCCAGATTTAATCGCCGCTAAAAAAGTCGCCGATATGATTGGAACTATTCACCATGAAATTCATTTTACGGTTCAACAAGGTTTAGATGCTCTGGCTGATGTGGTTTACCATTTAGAAACTTATGATGTAACCACTATTAGAGCATCAACGCCGATGTTTTTAATGGCGAGAAAAATCAAATCCATGGGAATTAAAATGGTTCTTTCTGGTGAAGGCGCAGATGAAATATTTGGTGGTTATTTATATTTCCACAAAGCACCTAATGCCGAAGAGTTCCACAAAGAAACGGTCAGAAAATTAGAGCGATTACATCAATTTGACTGTTTGAGAGCCAATAAAGCAATGGCCGCTTGGGGTGTTGAATCTCGGGTACCATTTTTAGACCGTACATTTTTAGAAACAGCTATGACCATAGCCCCTGAAGCAAAAATGTGTGGCAATGGAAAAATGGAAAAACATATACTAAGAGAAGCTTTTGACGGTTACTTGCCAGAAGAAGTCTTATGGCGCCAAAAAGAACAATTCTCTGATGGTGTTGGTTACTCTTGGATCGATTCGATTAAAGAGTATGCCGAAACATCAATCTCTGAAAAAGAATTTTCTAACGCCGCATCAGAATTTCCAATTAATACACCTGACACAAAAGAAGGTTTATTATACCGACGTTTATTCCACAGTCGATTCCCAAGTGATAGCGCAGCATTAACCGTACCAAGTGGTAAATCAATTGCTTGTAGTACTAAAGAAGCTTTAGAGTGGGATGAAAGTTTTAAAAACAATGCCGATCCATCTGGACGTGCTGTTTTAACGGTTCATGATGATGCAATGTCAGCTGATTAATTTTAATTATTCAGCTTTATAGAGAAACTAATTATGAAATTACAACAATTAAGATTTGTGCTAGCGATATCAGAAAACAATCTCAATATTTCAAATGCCGCTAAGCATCTGTATACCTCTCAACCCGGTGTTAGTCGTCAGCTACGTTTATTGGAAGAAGAACTCGGCGTAGCTATTTTTGTTCGGCATGGTAAACAATTAATTGATGTCACCGAACAAGGGAAAACATTACTTCAAAAATTTAAAAGCATTATGGATTTAGTCGGTGAAATAAAAGATTCAACAAAAGAACTTCAATCAGAAAAACTTTCATTTTCTGATTTGCCACAACTTGCGTGTGCATAACTTAACTTGCCGGTTTAATTAAAAGAGGAATTCCAAATAAAAACGATTAATTCAACGCATTATAAAAATAATTTTATCATGCGTTGGATTCACTAATTCGGATGTAATCTATAAATCGTTTCAATTTGTTCAATTGAACTTGTAGTCACATCAAGATCTTTTAATAAACCATCTTCAACACCATAAATAACGCCATGAACAGAAAGTTCTGCCCCTTCTATCCATGCATTTTGCACAATGGTGGTATGGCAAATATTTCTGACTTGTTCAACGACGTTTAACTCACATAACAAATTAAGTTCATCCGCTTCATTCTCAATTTCATTAAAGTGTTTTGTGTGTCGTTTATAAGTATCTTTAATCACTCGTAACCAATTATCAACAATACCATGCTCGCACTGTTCTAATGCGGCTTGAACGCCCCCACAGCCATAATGACCACACAAAATAATATCTTTTACTTTTAAAACTCGTACTGCATATTCAATAACAGATAAAACATTAAGATCCGAATGATTAACTAAATTAGCAACATTTCGATGTACAAAAACCTCACCGGGTTGAAGACCAACAATCGTATTAGCCGGCACGCGACTATCACTACAACCTATCCATAAATAGTCAGGATTTTGTTGTTTAGATAACTTGTCAAAAATGCCGGGGTTTTCGGCTTCAAATCGAGCCGCCCACTGACGATTATTTTTAATCAACTCTTCAATTTTAATATCCATTAACTAATACTCTTTTTTCAGATAAAAATTTTATTTCAATTTCAACTAACGTTTCGCAGTTTTCGATATTTAAAACTTTTCGATAAAAATATAGTTCTGCATTTAACGCATGCACAATCGTTTTTTCTTGCCTAAAACCATGTCCTTCCCCTTCATATAATTGGTAAGCAAAAGGAATTTTATTTTTCGTAAGCGCTTCTACCATCATTTCAGCTTGATTTGGTGGTACTACCTTATCATCTTTTCCTTGCAATAATAAAATAGGGCAAGAGAGTTGATTGGCGGAATGTATTGGCGATCGAGATTGATAAAGAGCTTTTTCTTGAGGGTAAGGTCCAACAAGAGAATCTAAATACCGCGCTTCAAATTTATGGCTGTCTGTCGCTAAACTTTCTAAATCAGCAACACCATAACGACTCATGCCAGCAGCAAAAATATCAAAGTAGGTTAACGCACACAAGGTGGTATAACCTCCCGCACTTCCTCCACGAATTAATAATGCCTTTTCATCGGCTAAACCTTCTCTTACTAAATATTGTGCAGCAGCGATACAATCTTCAACATCAACAATTCCCCAATAATTATTAAGAAGATTGCGGTACTTTTTTCCAAACCCGGTGCTACCGGCATAATTAACGTCAACCACCGCAAAACCGCGTTGAGTCCAAAACTGAATAGTTACATTTAGCGCGTTATTCGTCATTGCGGTTGGACCACCATGACTCATAACAATTAATGGCGGTTTAGTATTTTTTAATCCGCTAAAATGGGTGTTCTTAGGTTCGTAATAAAAGCCATAACAAACCCTGCTGTTTTTAGATTCAAACTCAATGGCTCTTGCAATACTAATTTCTTCAATCGCTAATGGAAATTGGTTTAATGAACTGAGTTGTGTTAATTTTTCTTTACTTAAATCAAAGCTATAAACAGCCTCATCAATAGCTGGTCCTGCGGCACAAAAATATAAATAGTTTCCTGAAATTAATAAGTGGTCTCCAAAACTTTTAAAAGGTAAAGCGATGGGTTCCACATGTCCAGTTAATTCATCAATACAACAAAGTTGCTGTTGCCCTTTGTCGAGATAAATTGCATAAACTTTATTTTCTTGAGCTAACGCATACGTTGAACTTGCTAATACCCATTGAGGAATACCAAAATCTCTATCAACTGGAGCTAACGCATTTAAAATGTTATCTCTAAACGAATAGATATTAGTCCAATTGCTGGCATCGCTGATAAAATGTAAAACATTGTCGTCACTCCAGGATGGTTGATAAATGGACTGTTCACTTTCTCCGTTGTGCCCGCCAATTATTCTTTTCGCATTTTCAATGCCGCCATCAAAAGAAAAATCGCCTTGCCACAATTCAGTCGCTTGCCAAGGCATATCAGGCTGGTTCCAGCAGGTCCAACAGAGTTGATTAGTCGACAAACTGAATCGCGGGAAACTATAAAAATCATATCCGGAATGTAATACGTTTATATCAGCAATGCTTTCTATCGTTGAAAAAGATTGATTCAAAGAGAGTTTAGAACTTGCGTTAAGTGCTGAGCTAGATGCGGAGTTCGAAGTTACCTTCAGTGAAGTGTTCAGTGCTACATTAAACTCGACATTAGCCATTGATGATTCAATTAAGTCGAGATAATACTTATTCTCTTTTAATGAAAGACTCACAAGTTCATTGATCACCTGCTCGGCTTGATGAGTTTCTCTGATACAAACAAGGTATTTTTTATCATTAGATATAGAGAAATCAGCGTAACGTTTTTCTAAACCGTTTAAAACAATCGTTAATTTTACCGGTTGAGAATCAATACAATTTGAATCATATCGATAGATGCATTGATCGATAGCATTAACATAATAAATAATTTTATTATCGACAAAAAAGTCACCACTACCATATTCGTGGACTTTAGTTTTTACATTGATATTTTTAGGAAGAACATCCAATAAATTTCCAGAATGATCTGATTTAACCAAGACACTACGACCATTTTCTGAAGCTCTTGATTCGAGCCAATATAGGTCATTGCCATCAACACACATATGACCAAAGCGAATTCCTTTTTTCGCCAGTTTTTTTGCAGTGAGTGAAGAAGTCCAACTTCCATAGTTTTTTTCTTCACGAGTGTGTTCGGCGGTATTAATTTTTATTATTCTCCTAATATTTGAGTTTTTTTGCCCCAATAAAATTATATTATTTTTTCAAAAATCACTTAAATAATTTTGACTCAATATTTTGTTTCCAAATGGTCATAAATGCTTTTTCAATAGTTGATTGAACAGAAATAGATAAACGGTCGGCTATTGATTTTTTAACTTGATAAGCAATTTCATAAACGCTTTGCTCAGCCGCTGCTTTAACAATAAACTCATCACTGGTTTGAATTTTGTCAATCAGGCCTAATTCTAAAGCTTGAGTTCCATACCAATGTTCGCCAGTTGCCACTTTATCAATATCAAGCGAGCCTCTATTATCAATGATGAACTGTTTAAATAAATCATGCGTTTCTTCAAGCTCTTTTTTAAATTTCACACGAGCCGAATCGGTATTTTCAGAAAACATGGTCAATGTTCTTTTGTATTCACCCGCTGTATGTTGCTCATAATCAACTTTATTGTGTTTGAGCAAACGGTGAAAATTAGGCAGTTCCGCAACAACACCAATAGAGCCCACAACGGCGAAAGGTGCGGCAATAATTTGATCCGCAACACAAGCCATCATATAACCACCAGATGCCGCCACCTCATCAACCGCGATAACGAGTTTTAAGTTAGCCGCTTTAATTCGAGATAACTGAGATGCGGCTAATCCATAAGAATGCACCATGCCACCGGGACTTTCTAAACGAACAAGAACGCTATCTTTGCCATCTGCGGCAGAAATAATCGCCGTAATTTCTTCTCTTAAATTGGCAACCGCAGAAGCCTCAACATCGCCATCAAAATTGATAACAAACAAACGCCCTTTTTCATTTTCTTTTTCATTTGAGGATTCGCTTTCTGTCTCAGCATTTTCACTCACGCTTTCTTCATTTGTAGCGGCTTCTTTACTGTTAGCGGTATCATCCGTATTTTTAGCTGATTTCTTTTTGTTAGCTTTTTCTTCTTTAAGTTTCTTTTTTTCTTCTTTTTGATCAATTTTTAATTGTTTCTTCTTTTCTTTTTGTAGTGTTTTATATTCATCTTCCGAAAGAATCTCTTCTAACATACCCTCTTTAACTTCATCAAACTCTTCCGTTAAATTAGTGATTTCAATGTGTCCATCAGTCGATTTTCTATTTTTGCTGCCAATGCTAGCAATTGCACCAATCACCACAATAATGGCAATTACAATTGTGATTGCTTTGGCAAGAAAAATGCCATACTCTGCTAAAAATTCCAAAAATCACCTCTAAATAATGTTGTGTGGATACTAACCAAGGTTAGATCATGTGCGTTAAATTAATACTCCCGATTTTACGGGATAATCGCTATTTAATAAACAAAAGACGGATAAATAAAACTCTATAGGTAAACGCGATGAAAAAGGTTAATCAATTTCTTTTAATGACGATAAATCAGCCCGCATAATAACCCACAAAGCCTCGCTTTCACGAGCGTAAGTTCTTACCGCTTTGTATAGGGCATCTACATCTTGAACCAAAACGACCCTCTTTAATTTTAAATAGTAATTCTTTGCTAAAGCCCGTGTTGCTGATTGTTCAAAATAATAACGCCCAATTCGGTAATAAACATTTTTAAAACCATTCAGCATTAAGCTATAAACGGGGTTATTGGACAATACGGCGCACTCTTGCTGCATTCGCCAATCAAAATCAATGTATGACAAACTGTCATCCTCGACCGCCTCAATTTCTGAAAATAATTGATTCATGGCTTGAGGATTTTCTTTCATTGCTAAACGAAAATAAATACCTGAAAATTGAGTTCTTACCTCTAATAACTGATCGGCTAGTTTAAGAGAACCGGCATCATCTAATTTCATAATTCTCTCTAATAGATGCAATCCCCCCGTCTCCCAAATATTATTCACCTTGGTCGGTTTTCCATGCTGAATTGTTAACCAACCATCTCTAGCTAAACGCTGCAATACTTCTCTTAGCGTTGTTCGAGTCACACCGATTAGCTCTGAAAGTTCTCGCTCGGCAGGTAATATTGTTCCCGCAGCAAACTTTCCATTCCAAATAGAATCAACAATATATTCTTCTGCAAATGCGGCTGGGCTTCGAGCGGTTATCAGGTTAGTCATGGTTCATCCTATTTTGACTATAGCCATGAATCAATCGAGATGCTGGAATAGTATAGAGTCTTTATTACTAGCTTTTTTGGGAGATTATAGTGTAACAGACAACTGGTCTGCTTTGTTTAAAATCCTTATTCAGAGTAAATCGCTAAACCTCAATCGAGATACTCGAGAGTAATCGACAATATTTGCAATAAATCATCTAAATCAATTGGCAAAATAACAATTAACGACTAGAATTTCCAATAAGTTCAATAATTTATATGTTACCTTACGTATATCAACTCAATTTGTATTTTAAACAACATTCGTAGTTAAACAGATCTGTATTTAAACCGTATCTGTATTTAAACAATGTTTCACGCTTAAAATATAATAGTCATTAATATCTCGACGACAAGGATTCATTATGAACAGATCGATGCCACTAGCTTTTCTTGATAATTTTTTGGGAAATGCTCCCGATTGGTATAAACAAACGATTCTTTTATTCTTAATCATCAATCCCATTGCCCTGTATTTTCTAGATTCCTATGTGGCTGGTTGGATGATTGTATTAGAGTTTATTTTTACTCTTGCAATGGCCTTAAAATGTTATCCACTTCAACCTGGCGGACTTATTGCCATTGAAGTCATGTTGATGGGCTTAACCACGCCTCATCAATTAGGTATAGAAATATCTCACAATTTAGAAGTGATTTTATTATTAATATTTATGGTAGCTGGTATTTATTTCATGAAAAACTTGCTGCTGTATGTTTTCACAAAAATATTATTAGGTGTTCGCTCTAAACTTCTATTATCACTATTGTTTTCAAGCATGGCAGCACTGTTGTCAGCCTTCCTTGATGCTTTAACGGTCACGGCGGTAGTTATTTCAGTTATCACAGGTTTTTATGGTGTTTATCACAAAGTGGCATCAGGACGATCTGCACACACAGAAGACAGTGATCATGATCATTCATCTGATGAGAACGTCAAAAAAGACCATCGAGATGATTTGCAACAATTTAGATCCTTTTTACGCTCATTACTAATGCATGCGGCTGTTGGCACAGCGTTAGGTGGTGTTTGCACGCTAGTCGGCGAACCTCAAAACATAGTAATCGCTGACAGAGCCAGTTGGGATTTTGCTGAGTTCTTTTTAAGAATGGCACCAGTCACTATTCCTGTATTATTTGTTGGTTTAATCACTTGTGCGTGTGTTGAATTTTTTGGAATTTTTGGCTACGGTGAAAAATTGCCCGCACATGTTCGCTCAATTATTCAAGAATATAGTGACAAACGTGACAGTGAAAGAACTAAGCGCGATGTTGCTTCATTAATAGTTCAAGGTCTTACTGGCGTCTTTCTTGTACTAGCATTACTTAACCAATGGGCAGAAGTTGGTATCATCGGTCTAACAGTAATTGTGTTAATTACTGCATTTACAGGGGTTATTGAAGAACATCAATTAGGTAAAGCATTTGAAGAAGCCTTACCTTTCACCGCGTTATTAACGGTGTTCTTTGCGATTGTTTCAATGATTGGTGACCAAGGGTTATTTAAACCAGTGATCGCAGAAGTATTAAAAATGGAAGGTGAAAATCAAGTCGCTATGTTTTATATTGCTAATGGATTACTTTCTGCAATTAGTGACAATGTTTTTGTTGCTACAGTCTACATTGGTGAAATTCAAGAGGCTCTTAACAATGGTATTATTTCTAGAGATGTGTTTGATAACTTAGCCGTTGCAATTAACACAGGAACTAATATTCCTAGTGTTGCAACACCCAACGGACAAGCCGCATTCTTATTCTTACTGACCTCGACCCTCGCACCTCTAGTAAGACTTTCTTATATAAAAATGTTAGTCATGGCTCTGCCTTACACAATTACGATGTCACTAACAGGACTAGCAATGGTTTATTTCGTGCTTCAACCTGCAACCGATACGATGTACGAAAAACGTATTATTATTCATCATAGTGAAAAAGCAGAACTACCCGCTCTAGAAGCAAAACATTAAGTTAACCAACACAATAACTTACACCAACTAAACTCTTTTTAACCATCACTGATTTATTTATCGGTGATGGTTATTTTCCCTGTCTACTGTCTACTGTCTACTGATAGTAATTAGCCAAAAACGCTTCAAAGTTGATGTTATCTAAGTCTTCAATTTCAGTCTTTTTAAGATGCGATTGCTCAGCAACTGTTTGATAAAATTTAAGTCGATCCGCAGATAAAGGATCATCCTTAAACTGTTGTTTATATTGTTGTGACAGCTCGAGAGCGTAAGGGAAAAAACCTGTTTTTCTTTCTTCAATGGATTTAACAATTCGACCTGAAAAAGTCTGATCAAGGTTAGATAATTGAGCTGTTAGCTGACTAATAACCGTCTCATGGTCGGCCGTGGAATAAACATTATCTAACATCTTAGCAAAAGGCTTAATAGCTTGTAAGATTTCACCAGTAACCTTTGCTAAAGGTTCACAGTTATTTTGTACGGTTAAGCACAGATCAGGGTGTCTACCATTAAGAACAACTCTTGAAAAATTATCACTGTTTTCCCCTTTTTCTCTAGCTGTAATCGGTTCAGATTTAGCAAACAAACAACACAACAAAAATGAATCAATAAAAGCCATTTGCGAGGAATCAACGCCAATTGGCGAAAAAGGATTAATATCTAACGCCCTAACTTCAATATATTCAACACCGTAAAGTTTAAGTGCTTTTGACGGACGTTCGCCGGATTTGGCAACACGTTTTGGGCGTATACTGCCATAAAATTCATTTTCAATTTGTAATATATTGGCATTAAGTTGCTGGTAATCACCATTATTATCCTTAACGCCCAACTCCTGATAATAGGGATCTTCTGTCCGTATGGCTTTTTCTAAACCCGCCACATAACTTTCTAAACAGTTATAACCAATATTAAGCTGACTTTGCACTTTGTTTTGATAGCCCAAATCACTCATTCTTAGCGAGGTCGCATATTTTCCATAACGTGTACCAGGAACTAACTCTTTAAGATCAATGTTTTTTCCCTGAAGAAAACTCTCACATAAAGCAGGTGATGCACCATAGAATAATGGTAACAACCAAGAATAACGTAAATAATTACGGATCATTGCCATATATTTTTCAGAAATAAAATCTTGTAAAGATAATTCTGATTGTTCTTGTTGGTAAAAAGCTTTCCAAAATTTCATTGGTAAAGAGAAATTATAATGCACGCCAGAAATCGTTTGCATAAATCGCCCATAACGATGACCAAGCCCCTCCCTATAAACCTCTTTCATTTTCCCGCTATTTGAGCTGCCGTATTGAGCGATAGGAATATCTTTTTCATCTCCCATAACACAAGGCATACTTGCCGACCAAAGTACCTCATCATCAAGATGCTGGTAACAAAATTGATGTATTTCATATAATTCTTTAAGAGGTTGATTTCTATCACTGCTTGCTTGTGTAATAAACTCAGGCAAAGCTTCAGAATAGTCTGTTGTAATATACGGATTGGTTAATGTTGCACCTAGCGCTTCAGGATGTTTATCTTGAGACAAACGACCATCAGGTTTAATCCGTAAGCTTTCTTTTTCTATCCCGCGTTTAATGCCAGAAAATAGAGGTGACAATTTTACTGCAAGATCTAAATTAGTAATTTCAATAGGTTGCATAGGTTTTCGCTGTGTAAGAACAATGCATTAAAAATAAAAGCAATAGTGCTGATTTTACTAGAGCTGGTCAAGCATGAATTAAAAGAAAAGAAGGTTAGGAATGTAATAAAATTAAAAAGATGGTTCTAAAAACAGTGCTAGGTTGTTAATTTATGATTAAATCGAAGCTTCAAGTGAACGGCGGGAATGACGCATAACGCCTAAGAGCTCGGCTTCTGCCGGGGTAATGTCACAAGATTCAACAACCTCTTCAATGGTTGCTCCTCTTGAAAGAAGTAAACTCGCTTGCTGGTACGTTTTTTCACTAACTTGAGATAAGTCTTGCGATAGATTACCAAGTTCTACGTTGGCAATTTCCTCAGCAAATTGGCTAATTTTTCGACCCATGCCTAAATTACCGCTATTTATAGCTCTTACTTCATTTTGAAGTTGAACTAATTGTTTGTTTAAAGATTGGAATTTACTTGCAGCCTGCTGATAAAAATACAACGAGATTAATGAGATAAGTAACGATCCCATCACTAAATACTCAAATTCAATTCCTATTTCTGAAAACCAGTTAATCATTTTTATTACCTAAAGAGCCGCTTATTCTATAAGTCAGCTACAAAATATTTGTTTAAGGTTTACCCATCAAGAAAATCCAAGTCATCCCATTCCTCTTCACCCAACAACTTGTTTAAGTCCACTAAAATGAGCAATTCACCTTCTCGGTGAGTTACCCCTTGAATAAATTTTGCTGAATCTTCGTTACCAACATTGGGTGTAGAATCAATTTCAGAACGTTTTAAATAAACCACCTCTGCTACGGCATCCACTAAAATTCCAATAACTTGATGATTAGTTTCAATAATAACCACCCTCGTATTGTCTGTAAGCTGAATGGGAGGAAGCCCAAACCGCTGACAAGTATCAATAACGGTAACAACATTACCCCGTAAATTGATAATACCAAGTACATAAGTTGGTGCGCCTGGCACTGGTGCAATATCACTAAAACGTAATACTTCTTGCACCTGCATGACATTAATACCATAAGTCTCATTGGCTAGACGAAAAGTAACCCATTGAAGGATTTCATCGTTATCAACATCATTATTTGTTAGTTGCATTTCATCTGTACTCACGACAGTAATTCCTATTAGTCAATTTTTTGTCAGAATTACCCATAGCATTTAGCTACGAGCAAAAAATGTACCAAGTTATTCAATTTACTCGGTTAAATAATAATTTATACTCATTTTTCAATCTTCAGTTTAATTGATAGTCACCTATCATCTAAATTTATTTCACTGATGCTTATAAATATAGTCAAAATTCAAAAAGTTGCGTTCTTTTTAACTAAATCCGATGAATTAAATACGACTTTTGAGTTATTTCACCACCATCAAGCATTTGAACTGATATTTTAACGATTAATCACATCTTTGCCTTGACACCAGTTAATCGGAAAGTTTAAAGTCTGACTATGAACTTGTTTATTCAAATAAATAAAGCAGACATTGCAACCCGTTGGTGGTGGAACATCACATATCGGGCGTTTATTTGATGCTGTATTAAACAGTTAAATAAATCATCAAAGCCCGTTAGATAGAACTAACGGGCTTTTTTTATGCCTATTGATGATTCATTGCATACTCAATTAATGAGTAAAAAGGTAACAAAACCATGCAAACAAAAAATTTAGAAGATAATTTTGCTCAAATAACAACCTATAGCCAACAGGTAAAATCGCAATTAGATCCGATCATGCTTTTGCAAGCGTTATCGAGCGAAGATAAGGCTGCAAATCGTATGTTGTTAGAATCATGCCAAATAGACAATAAACAAAAAGTTAAAAGCATACTAATGAACAAGGCTGCATTAAGAATTGAATGCCAGCAACAAGTTGTCACAATCACGTCATTAACAGATAACGGCTATTATGCACTTGAGTTTTTAGCAACACAGTTTAACCAAGAGATTAAAAAATTGTCTGGCAATCTAACTCAACTCAGCATTCAATATCAATCACCTTTATCTATTTTTTCTAGCCAACAACTTGATGAAGAGCAACGGTTAAAACAAATTACCCCCATTGATTGTTTGCGAACCATTCAAACCAGTTTTAAATCTAAAAATAACCACCCTTTTGCTCTATTTTTGTGTGGTTTATTTTCTTTTGATTTTATTGCCAGTTTTGAAGATTTACCCGAAGTACCTTTTGCCGATAATGACTGTCCTGATTTTGTCTTTTACCTAGCGGAAGAAATTATTGTCTTTGATCATCAAAAATCGAAAACACACGTTTATCTTAATCAATTTTCTACTAATGAAAGTCAAAATATTAATCAAACTTATAACGACCGTATTGAGCAAATTTCATCAGTCATGCAAAATAAAGATTTAACTTCGAGCTCTAAAACGATTAACACTGATTTTTCAACGATAAATAATAACTTAACAGACATCGAAAAAGTCAGCTGTGATTTAACAGACCAAGAATATGAAGACGTTGTTATTGATTTAAAAAAACAAATTGTCGCAGGAAACATATTTCAAGTCGTTCCATCCCGTACCTTTTCACTTAAATGTTTAAATACATTACAAAGTTATCAACAATTAAAAATAACCAATCCAAGCCCTTATATGTTTTACATGCAAGATGAGAATTTTATTTTATTTGGTGCATCACCAGAAAGCGCTCTTAAATATCAAACATCAAATAACAAGGTTGATTTATATCCTATTGCAGGAACACGACCTCGCGGTAAAAAAGAAAATGGCGAGATCGATCATGATTTAGATAAACGCTTAGAAGTTGAACTCAAGCTAGATTTTAAAGAAGTCGCCGAACATATGATGCTCGTTGACTTAGCCCGAAATGATATTGCTCGCATATCTGATACTGGCAGTATTAAAATTCCTCGATTAATTGAAGTCGATCGATACTCGCAAGTGATGCACTTAGTATCCTGTGTTGAAGGAAATTTAAAACAAGATCTTGATTGCTTTCATGCTTATCAAGCTTGCATGAATATGGGAACGTTAACCGGTGCACCAAAAATAAAAGCCACCGAATTAATTCGACAAACAGAAAAAAAACGACGTGGAAGTTATGGCGGCGCTGTTGGTTATATTAATACGCAAGGTGACATGGACACCTGTATAGTGATCCGTAGTGCATTTTGCAAAAACGGTGTCGCACATATTCAAGCGGGTGCTGGCATTGTTTTTGACTCTCAACCCAAAGCCGAGGCAGATGAAACAAAAGCCAAGGCCGCTGCAGTTATTAATGCCATACAACAAGCAAATTTAAGTATTATAGAGTCTTCAACCTCTAATTCTCAATCTAGCTCTCAATCTTCAAACAATCAGTCTGCGAGTTAATAGCATGAACTATTCTAATTCAAAAAATCCACTTGCGACTACTGAAATTATTTTAATAGATAACTTCGACTCGTTTACTTATAACTTGGTCAATCAATTAAAACCAATGGTAAAATCGCTAAAAGTTTTTAGAAATAATACCTCTTTAGATAATTTAATTAGCAATGAACTTGATCACACTAAAAAGCAAATTATTGTGCTTTCGCCAGGCCCAGGAAATCCTAGCGACGCAGGTATTACCTTGTCATTAATTCAACAATTTAAAGGTGAAATACCTATTCTAGGAATATGCTTAGGCCATCAAGCGATTATACAAAATTATTCAGGTACTATTGGTGCAGCACAAACAATTGTTCACGGTAAAACATGTGATGTGGAAATAGATAAAGATGAAATTGAAATCTTCTATAATCTTGACAACCCATTTCGCGCTGCTCGTTACCATTCTCTTGCGGCTACAAAAATGCCTAAAAGCCTTAAAGTGATCGCAACTTCAGGAAATGATGTGATGGCAGTACGGCATGTGAGTGATAAAGTATTAGGATTTCAATTTCATCCAGAATCCATTTTAACACCTAAAGGTGATCAATTAATGCGTCAGTCACTGCAATGGTTAGTAAATTAAATGTTAGCCCGTTGAAAAATTAAAGCTTAAAAACATCCATTCATTTTTATAGAGGCTTGGAAAATAATGAAAGACATACAACAAAAAATATATAACAAAAAAAACCTCAGTGTAGACGATTCGCAAGCTGTTTTTAACAAGCTGATTAAAGGTGAGCTGTCTGAAATAGAAATGACCAGCTTATTAGTCAGTTTAAAAATGAAAGGCGAACAGCCACAAGAAGTGGCTGGTGCCGCAGAAGCGCTACGTAATCATGCCAATCATTTTCCTAAACCAGACTATGTGGTTGCTGATTCATGTGGAACTGGTGGTAGCGGCATGCATACAGTGAATATTTCAACCATGGTGGCTATTGTACTCGCAGAATTAGGCTTACCCATGGTGAAACATGGTAATCGCTCAGTTTCTTCCAAATGCGGTTCTGCTGATGTGCTAGAAACCTTAGGCTTTAAAATTGATCTTTCTGCTGAAAATTCAAAAAAATGTTTAGACCAATTTAACTTCTGTTTTTTATTCGCACCACTTTATCATCCAGGTGTTAAACACGTTATGCCAGTTAGAACTCAGCTGCAAACACGCACTATCTTCAATTTATTAGGGCCACTAATAAATCCAGCCAAACCCGAATTTCAATTAATGGGGGTTTACTCTCCAGAACTCGGCTTGTCAGCTGCAGAAACACTTAAACTAGCGGGTTGTCAGTCAGCCATGATTGTTCATAGTGCCGGTTATGATGAAATTACATTACACAGCGAAACCCATGTTGTAGAACTCAATCAAGGTAACATTGAAAGTTATAAACTCACTCATAGTGACTTTGGTTTACCTGCATGCAAAGCTGAGGATATTAGCGGTGATGATCCAAAAGAAAATGCGGACGTCTTTGTGAAAATAATGAAAGGTAAATTGACCGATAATAAGTTACAAGCCATTGCTAATACTGTGGCGGCAAATACCGCAGCTCTACTTAAAGTCTCGGGTAAAATTGCTGATTTAAAAGATGGCGCAACTCAAGCACTAAACGTAATAAAAAGCGGAAAAACTTTTGAGCGTTTAAATAATTTAGTTCAGTTAAGTCAAGAACTGAGTCAACCACAATCAAATTCAAGTGCTGGATAAAGTAATGTCAGAAAACATCCTTAATAAAATTGTTGAAACAAAAAAGCGTGAATTGATTGAACGAAAAAAATCAATATCCGTTGAAACTTTTCAAAACGGTCTAGCCAAATCAGAACGAAGTTTTTTTGATGCACTAAACAACAATCAATCTGACTTTATTTTTGAATGTAAAAAGGCATCACCGTCAAAAGGTTTAATTAGAAAAGATTTTAATCTCGGTGAAATTCTTGAAGTCTACAAAGATTATGCCAGTGCAATATCGGTGTTGACAGATTTTCCATTTTTTCAGGGCAGTTTTTCTTACTTAACTCAAGCCAGTCAAACCGTTCAACAACCCATATTGTGCAAAGATTTTTTTATCGATCCTTACCAAGTTTATGAAGCTCGGCATTACGGAGCAGATGCGATACTGTTAATGTTATCCGTTTTAGATAATGAGAAATATAAAGAACTCTCAAAAGTCGCCAAACAACTCAACTTAGATGTATTAACTGAAGTTCACGACACTGAAGAAATGCAAAGAGCCATTCAATTAGGCGCAAAAATAATTGGGGTTAATAATCGTAACCTTAAAGATCTAAGCATTGATATAAAAACCACAGAAATATTAATCAATCAACTTCCAGAAAAAATTAAAAACAACCCTAATATATTATTTATTTCGGAGTCAGGCATTAACAACCATCAACAAGTCAAACAATTAGCACCTAAGGTAAATGGCTTTTTGATTGGCTCCAGCATTATGTCTAAAGATAATATTCGTCAACAATGTAAAGAATTATTATTTGGTCAAATAAAAATTTGTGGCCTGAAACAAAAGGCTGATGCTATAACCGCAGATCAAAGTGGTGCGATATATGGTGGATTAATTTTTTATCCTAAATCTCCTCGATACATTAATTTAGACCAAGCACAAGAAATTGTTAACTCAGCCGATTTAATTTATGTTGGTGTTTTTGTTAATGAAAAAATTGAAAATATTGTTAACACCGTTAATCAACTTCAATTAACGGTTATTCAACTGCATGGCGATGAATCAAAAGAAACCATTGCAGAGTTAAAAGAACGCCTACCTCAATGTGACATTTGGAAAGCGATTAGTGTTAAAAAAGAAATGTTACAAGCTATTGATTTCAATAATTCTAATGTTAGCCACTATTTGTTAGATACTTACCATGTTGAACAGCGTGGTGGTAGTGGTGAAACATTTGACTGGTCATTATTAGACTCTATCGAAAACATTGAACACAATAAAATAATTATTGCTGGCGGGTTAAATAATGACAACATTATTCAAGCATCAAAACTAAATACTTTTTTATTAGATGTCAATTCTGGTGTAGAAGATTCACCAGCGAACAAAAGTATAAACAAAATAAAACAACTATTTTCAACCTTACGTGTTTAACGACTTTATTGAATACTTTATAGCTAAGACTTATTGGAAAAAATCATGATAAAACTAGAGCGATATTTTGGTGAATTTGGGGGCATGTTTGTGCCAGAACTTTTAATACCAGCACTAACGCAACTTGAAGATGCTTTTATAACGGCTCAAAAAGATGATGAGTTTAAACAAGCCTTCTCATCATTATTAAAAGATTATGCTGGCAGACCAACACCATTAACATTAACAAGCAACTTTTCACCTAATGATAAAGTGAAAATTTATTTAAAACGTGAAGATTTATTACATGGCGGCGCACATAAAACCAATCAGGTTTTAGGTCAAGCATTACTCGCCAAACGTATGGGCAAAAAAGAAATTATCGCAGAAACTGGCGCGGGACAACATGGAGTAGCTACCGCAATAGCGTGCGCACTACTCGGACTTAAATGCCGAATTTATATGGGTGAAAAAGATTGCGCCAGACAACAACCCAATGTTTACCGTATGGAACTGATGGGTGCAACAGTCATTCCGGTATCTGCAGGCAGCGGTACTTTAAAAGATGCAGTAAATGAAGCACTTAGAGACTGGTGTGGCACTTATCAAGAAGCACATTATTTATTAGGGACAGCTGCAGGGCCTCATCCTTACCCAACCATGGTGAGAGAATTTCAAAAAATGATTGGTGAAGAAGCACATCAACAGATCATTGAAAAAGAAGGTGAACTACCTGATTACGCCATTGCTTGTGTTGGTGGAGGTTCAAATGCTATTGGATTATTTCATCAATTCATTCCGTTAGAATCAGTGAAATTAATTGGTGTTGAACCCGCAGGTAAAGGTTTAGATACTAACCAGCATGGAGCGACTTTAAACAAAGGTAAAAAAGGTATTTTACATGGCACTCACACTTATGTAATGCAAGATTCAGATGGACAAATTGAAGAATCATATTCTGTTTCTGCAGGTTTAGATTATCCTGCGGTTGGTCCTCAACATGCTTATTTAAAAGAAATAGGTCGCGTAGAATATGTTTCAGTCACTGATGAGCAAGCTTTATCTGCATTCAGAAAACTTTCAAGAGCTGAAGGAATTATTCCAGCACTAGAATCATCACACGCATTGGCTTATGCATTACAACTTGCAAAAAGTTTAACTGAAGAAGCAACTATCTTAGTCAATCTTTCTGGTCGTGGTGATAAAGATTTAGAATATGTTCGTTCATTAGAAAAATAATTTTAGACAATATTGAAACACAAGGTTTAACATGAATACTCGTTATAAAAATACTTTTGCCAAACTCAAAGCCAATAACCAAGGTGCTTTTGTTCCATTTGTCACCTTATGCGATCCTAATTTTGATACAAGTTTAAAAATTATTCGTTGTTTAATTGAAAATGGTGCTGATGCATTAGAATTAGGTTTACCTTTTTCTGATCCTATTGCTGATGGCGCAGTGATTCAAAAAGCCTCTATTAGAGCCTTAGGATCAGGATCTACAATGAAAAAATGTTTTCAGCTAATTGAAAAAATCCGATCCGAATATCCTCAAATGCCAATAGGACTTTTACTTTATTCAAACTTAGTCGTTTCTAATGGAATCAATAATTTTTATAAAGCGGTAGCCAAAGCAGGTGTTGATTCTGTTTTAATTGCAGATGTGCCCATAATCGAATCAACCCCCTTTGTTAAAGCCGCGACAAAAGAGAATATACAACCGATTTTTATTGCCACACCCAACGCTTCAGAAAAAACATTAAAACAAGTGGCAGAGTCTGGACAAGGTTACACCTATTTATTGAGTCGTGCAGGGGTTACAGGTACAGATGTAAAAGCAGAAATGCCTATTGGAAATATTCTTAGCACACTAAAAGAAAATAACGCACCACCCTCACTTTTAGGTTTTGGTATATCAGAACCTAGCCAAGTTAAAGAAGCGATTCAACTAGGCGTTGAAGGAGTGATTAGTGGCTCAGCCGTGGTAAAAATCATTCAAGACAATTTAACTAATGAAAATGTAATGTTAAAAAGACTTGGAAGCTTTATTTCAAAAATGAAAGCTGCAACGTTAGAATAAATTAGAGGGTGTAAAAATAAGTGTGTAAATACTCATTGTGTATAATCTTAAAAAGGATTAAATAATGAGTATTTTAATGAATAAAGAAAAGATGCAAGCTCTTGCTAATGAACTGGCAAAAGAATTA
>Ga0256845_1001241_pt1 | contig 20970 bp, 21 predicted proteins | sample RiftiametaG_FD_189101 | JGI IMG/M metagenome (GOLD analysis project Ga0256845, IMG submission 189101) | Tube worm associated microbial communities from hydrothermal vent at the East Pacific Rise, Pacific Ocean - Riftia | ecosystem: Host-associated > Annelida > Integument > Unclassified ...
ACCTGTATGATCTAAATGCTTCTCTACAGCTTTGCTCATCAGGAAAGTGCTTTGTGAATTCTATTAATTTCATAATTTAAAATACGAAAAAACTAATGGGGAAACAAAAGGATAAGCATATAATAAAAACAATGCAAAAACTGATATCTGCGACTAAAAACTGCAAACTTTTTAAGTAACTTTGCATTCCAAAAAATTTAAAAAAATGATTTACCGTTTCAGAATAATCCTCGACACCCACGAAGACGTTTTCCGCGACATAGAGATAGAAGCGTCGGCCACTTTGGAAGATTTTCATAATGCAATTACTCAATCCTTTGGCTTTGATGGTCTAGAAATGGCTTCTTTTTACACAACAAATGAGCTATGGGAAGAAGACGAAGAAATATCTCTTTTTGATGTAAGCGATGAACCCAAGGGTGTTCGCTTAATGGGCGAAATTTTTTTAGGTGAAGTTGTTGATAAAGAAAATATTCGCCTTCTGTATGTTTACGACTTTATGAATATGTGGACGTTTATGATAGAACTTGCAGATATTGCTGAAATAGAAACAGGCCGTATTTATCCTAATTTAATGTATTCACACGGCGAAATTCCAGCAGAAGCGCCTGAAAAAGAATTTACCTCAGAACCCATTGACGGCGAAGATGATTTTCATGAAGACGATTTTGATCTAGACCCAGAAGATTACGATAACCTAGATTTTGACGAAAACTGGAATTGATTCTGATGTCAGTTTTCTGTTATCTGTTATCTGTTAAAAAATAATTCTAATTACTAATTTCAACTTTTCATTTCTAATATCTAATTTCAAAAAATGATCAATCTTTTTAGTACCCACATCGCATCCCTTTCCATTCATAGAGTGGGTAATAAAAGTCGAAGTGAAGCCATTTTTCTTTCCGAAGAACCTTATAAAATGGAAGATGAAATTACGCCATTAATGAAAGAATTTTTCTTAAAACCTTTTCGTGAAAAAGAAGAAAACTATTTTCACTTTTCACACGAAGCAGATTTAGAGTTTCATGAGCTCTACAATAATGCAAACAAGATTTTTGATAATCCTGAAAGTATTCACGAAGAAAGCCGAAAAATAGCTTCTTATTTATACAACCAGTCTGAACATCCACACATTAAAAGTGGTGAAGTTTACGTTGCCTATCTTGAAGACGTACAATTGGATAATGTAAAAATGGATGCCATAGGCATTTTTAAAAGTGAATTGAAACAAGATTTTCTTCAATTTGCTGAAGATGGAAACCAGCTGGAAGCAATGCTGCTACACGGCGTGAGCTTGAATAAACTAGACAAAGGCTGTATTATTTTTAATTCAGGAAAGGAAGAAGGTTATAAAATTCTTTCGGTAGATAGTAATCGTTACGATGCTCGTTATTGGTTGGAAAGCTTTTTAGGTGTAGAAGCGCTTGCCGATGATAATTTCCACACTAAAAAATATTTGAAATTTTGTCAAGACTTTGCAAAAGATGTGGTTTTGCCTGCTGAAGATAAAAAGCAAGAAGTTATGTTTATGAATCGTGCTGTAAATCATTTCGCCAAAAATGACACTTTTGAAGAAACCGCATTTATGAATGAGGTAATAGACAATCCTGATTTATTGCCAGAATTTCGTCATTACAAATCTGAAAAAGCTCCTAAATATAGTATTGAAGATTTAACCACCTTTCCAATTGCAAACACGGCAGTTACCGCCGCACGAAAAAAGATTAAAAATGTAATAAATTTAGATACCAATATTCAGATAAAGCTAGATTTCATAAACCCAGAAAGTGCTGAAAAATTTGTGGAAAAGGGTTGGGACGAAGAAAAACAGATGTATTATTATTTGGTGTATTTCAACAAAGAACAGAAATCATAGATACTATTGATGTATCCTAACGCGATTTATCAATGGTCAAAAATTAGTTTTTTTATGAAAGTGAAAGGTTTTATTTTATTTTTTTTAGTTGCGTTTGCATTTAATTCCTGTAACGTAGATAAATGTGATGTGCTTTGTAATTCTGGACCATTAAGTTTAAATTTTCAGCTTTTAGATAAAACTACTGGCGAAAATTTATTTACAAACGGCACCTTCAATTCTGATGATATTACCGTTTTAGATTTAGACAATAATAACAACAGCGTGCAATTCTCTTTTAATACTGAAGATGACAGAAACGTTATCAATCTAGGCCCTTTTGGCTGGGGAACTAATAATGTTAATTATGCATTGAAAGTTGGTGAACGTGACATTTTCACCTTACACATAAATGCTGAAGAGAAAACAGAAGATTGTTGCGCTTTTGTTCAAGTGAATAAACTGGAAATAGAAAACGCAGAATATTCCCAGAATATGCAGAGTGGTATTTATGAAATATTGGTGGAATTGTAATTTAAAAAATCAACCCTTCGACTTTAGTTTATCCTGAACTTACCGATGGCGTCAGGGTGACAAGGAAAAAATTACGCCTACTGAAAACTGATTACTACATACTAACTACTAGTTAGCCACCTCACTAATAAACTTAATACGATACAATCGTAATTCCTCTTCATCATAATCACCATCAAACTCTTCCATGGCATCTTCAATTTTATCGGTTTTGGCTTCTAGAAAATATTCGTGGATCTCTTCTTGTTGCTCTTCATCTAAAACTTCATCTACCCAATAATTTATATTCAATTTGGTGCCACTATAAACAATGGCTTCCATTTCACGAATAAACTCACGCATTTCAAGACCTTTTGCATTTGCTATATCTGTTAAAGCGAGTTTTCTATCTACATTCTGAATAATATATAATTTAAGTGAACTATTGGTTCCTGTAGATTTTACAATGAAATCTTCTGGACGTATTATGTCATTTTCTTCAACATAGTTTTGAATTAATTTTACAAACGACTTTCCGTATTTTTTCGCCTTACCCTCTCCCACTCCGTGAACGTTGGAGAGTTCATCCATGGTTATAGGATATTTTAGCGCCATATCTTCTAAAGAAGGTTCCTGAAAAATCACGTAAGGAGGTAAATCTAATGTATCTGCAACTTTTTTAAGCTCTGCTTTTAATAGTTTAAAAAGATTTTCGTCTGCAATACCGCCACCAGCACTACTCGCCACGACCACGTCGTCATTAGCATCTTTAAAAGAATGGTCTTCAGTCATCATAAATGAAGAAGGTGATTTTATGAATTTTTTACCTTCGTCTGTTAAGTGAATTACACCATAAGTTTCAATATCTTTTTTAAGATAACCAGCTACCAAAAGTTGGCGTAATAAAGCCATCCAATAGGCTGCATCTTGTTTTGAACCAGAGCCAAAATATTCCTGTGCATCGGTTCTATGAGATTTTATTAAAGCATTTACTTTTCCTACTAAAACGTTTACAACTTCCTTACTTTTATACTGTTCATTGGTTTTCGAAACTACTTCCAAAAGTACCTTTGCTTCATCTTTAGCTTCATTTTTCTTTTTGGGATGGCGCATATTATCGTCCATCATGCCACCTTCGCCTGTTGCGTTGTCAAATTCTTCTCCAAAATAATGAAGAATAAATTTTCTTCGGGACATGGAAGTTTCGCAAAAAGCGACCACTTCCCGTAAAAGTGCGTGACCAATTTCCTGTTCGGCAACGGGCTTGCCGCTCATAAATTTTTCAAGTTTCTCTATATCTTTATAGCTGTAAAAGGCTAAACAATGGCCTTCGCCGCCATCTCTTCCGCCTCGTCCTGTTTCTTGATAGTAGCTTTCAATACTTTTTGGAATATCATTATGAATTACAAAACGCACATCTGGCTTGTCAATCCCCATTCCAAAGGCGATGGTAGCTACAACTACATCTGTATCTTCTTTTAAAAACATATCTTGATGTTTTACGCGGGTTTTACTATCAAGACCAGCGTGATAGGGAACGACTTTTATACCATTTACCTGTAATACTTGGGCAAGTTCTTCAACTCTTTTTCGGCTTAAGCAGTACACAATACCACTTTTTCCTTCATTCTGTTTTACAAAGCGAATAACATCTGCATCTACATTTTTTGTTTTCGGCCTTATTTCATAATAAAGATTGGGACGGTTAAAGGATGCTTTAAAAGTATTGGCATCCTGCATATTCAGGTTTTTCAAAATGTCTTCCTGCACCTTTGGAGTTGCCGTAGCAGTAAGCCCTATAATTGGAATATTATCACCAATACGCTGAATAATACTTTTTAGATTTCTGTATTCTGGCCTAAAATCGTGACCCCATTCGCTAATGCAATGGGCCTCATCTATGGCCATGAAAGAAATTTTTTGAGTTTGAAGAAAAGAAACGTATTCTTCTTTGGTAAGCGATTCGGGCGCAACGTAGAGCAATTTTGTTACTCCGCTTGCAATATCGCTCATTACTTGTTTTACCTCGGTTTTGTTGAGCGAAGAGTTTAAAACGTGTGCAACGCCTTCTTCCGAAGAAAGCGCACGTAGCGCATCTACTTGGTTTTTCATTAGCGCAATTAATGGTGAAACCACAATTGCCGTACCTTCCTGCATTAGCGCTGGTAGCTGATAACAAAGTGATTTACCACCGCCTGTTGGCATAACCACGAACGTATTATTTTTTGCAAGGATGCTTTTAATAACTTCCTCTTGTAAGCCTTTAAAACGGGTGAAACCGAAATATTTTTTTAAGCCTGCGTAAATGTCAATATCTACCACTCCTTTGTATTTTAGGGATATTTCAGTTTTAGCCAACAATACATTGTTTTACAAATTAACAATCGTAATTTTGCAACCGTATTGGTTTGACTGCATCCTAAAAGAAATGAATTTATTTTTAGGAAAACTGAATTGAGTTAAATTCTATTTTAAATATACTAATTTCTGAAACAGTACAAACATTCAAAAGCAATTAAAATTTTGGACAAGCAAAAAAGAATTATTTCCATAGCGAAAAATACCATTGAAACTGAAAGCAAAGCCATTGCAAATCTGGCCCATTTGGTGGATGAAGAATTTGCTGGCGCAGTAGATTATATATACAATTCCGAAGGAAGAGTTATTGTAACTGGTATAGGCAAAAGCGCCAATATTGCCACAAAAATTGTAGCAACTTTTAATTCTACAGGTACACCCGCAATTTTTATGCATGCCGCAGATGCTATTCACGGCGATTTGGGAACCATACAACAAAATGATACTGTAATCTGTATTTCGAAAAGTGGAAACACTCCTGAAATAAAGGTTCTTGTACCTTTAATAAAGGCTGCAAACAATAAACTGATAGCAATTACAGGTAATACCGAATCTTTTTTAGGCCAACAAGCCGATTTTGTATTAAATGCATATGTAGAAAAAGAAGCTTGCCCCAACAATCTTGCCCCAACAACAAGTACAACTGCTCAGCTAGTTATTGGCGATGCGCTGGCAATGTGTCTTTTAGATCTTCGTGGATTTTCAAGTAAAGATTTTGCGAAATTTCATCCTGGAGGTTCATTAGGCAAACAATTATATTTACGTGTAAGTAATCTTACTTCGCTAAATGAAAAGCCACAAGTAAGCCCAGATACCGACGTTAAAAAAGTAATTATTGAAATTTCTAAAAAAATGCTCGGCGTTACCGCTGTTGTTGAAAATGATAAAATAATAGGTATTATTACAGATGGCGATTTACGACGTATGTTAACCAAAACCGATAGTTTTGTAGGGTTGACTGCAAAAGATATTATGACAATTAACCCAAAAATAATAGCCAACAACGCAATGGCTGTGGAAGCTATGGAAATGATGGATAATTACGGGATAACACAAATATTGGCTGAAGATAAAGGCAAATACTGCGGCGTGGCACACATACATAACCTTACTAAAGAAGGTATTATCTAATGAAGAAAAAAGATTCTCCAGAAAAAGAAATGTCCTTTTTGGACCATCTAGAAGAACTGCGTTGGCACTTAGTGCGCTCTACGTTCGCTGTTTTAATAGTTGCTATTCTGGCTTTCATTTTTAAGTCCTTTATATTCGACACGCTTATTTTTGGGCCTTCAAAACCCAATTTTCTTACCTATAGATTATTTTGTAATATTTCGCAATCGATGGGATTGGACTCGTTTTGCTTTCAAGAAATGCCTTTTAGGATTCAGAGTAGAAAAATGGCAGGACAATTTTCTGCGCATATATGGACATCCATATATGCTGGACTTATCATAGCATTTCCTTATATTCTTTTTGAATTTTGGAAATTTATAAGTCCTGGATTAAAGGAAAAAGAACGCAAAACTAGTCGTGGTTTTATATTTATTGCTTCGCTTCTATTTTTTATTGGCGTTTTGTTTGGGTACTATTTAATTACTCCATTATCAATCAACTTTCTAGGAAATTATCAAGTAAGCAAAGAAGTGTTTAATGACTTTGATTTAGATGATTACATAGGGTTAGTTCGTACTTCTGTTTTGGCCTGTGGAATTATTTTTGAATTGCCTATTATAATGTACATTCTTACCAAAATAGGATTGATAACACCTGAAATTCTTCGAAAATATAGGAAATTCGCTTTGATTATAGTTTTGGTACTTTCCGCAGTAATTACACCGCCAGATGTTGTGAGCCAAATTATTGTTACTATCCCAATACTTATTCTTTATGAAGTTAGTGTTTATATTTCTAAGATTGTTGTTCGGAATCAGGCTAGAGAGGAAAGAAGAATGAAAAAAGAGCAAAGACAATAGAAAAAATTCAATATTAAGTATAATAAACCTTTGATGTTTTAAATTACAGATGGAAAAAAAAATAGTTAAAGAATTCAATGTGTATCGTGAAAAAATGAATGATAAAATGCTTGCTGATAACAACAAAATCATCAAACGTATTTTCAATCTAGATACCAATGCTTTTACGGAAGGCGTGCTTCCGAAGAAAACAAAGGAGCTTTTAGGCTTAGGAAACTCATTAGTGCTTCGTTGTGATGATTGTATACGTTATCACTTAGAAGAATGCCACAAACTTGGGTTAACAAAAGAAGAAGTCGTTGAAGGCATGAGCATTTCATTACTCATTGGCGGAACCATTGTAATTCCACATTTACGTAGAGCTTTTGAGTATTGGGAGGCTTTGGAAGCTAATTAGAAATAGGAAAACTGCTGCGAATTCACTAATTATTGATATATTCGTGCGTCTACAGTAAGAAGAATTAATAAAGATATTCGTGAATTCGTGACAAAGATTTAACCCTCATAAATGAAACTAAAAGCCGAAAATCTCATAAAATCCTACAAAGGCCGAAAGGTTGTAAAAGGAATAACTGTTGAAGTAAACCAAGGTGAAATTGTAGGTTTGCTTGGTCCAAATGGAGCTGGAAAAACCACCTCATTCTATATGATTGTGGGATTAATAAAACCCAACGGTGGTAATATTTTTCTTGAAGGGACCGAAATTACCAATTACCCAATGTACAAACGTGCACAAAACGGCATTGGTTATTTGGCTCAGGAAGCTTCAGTTTTTAGAAAATTGAGTGTGGAAGATAATATTTTGAGTGTTTTGCAGCTTACCAAACTTTCCAAAAAAGAACAGCACGACAAAATGGAAACGCTCATTGAAGAATTTGGATTGGGTCATATTCGTAAAAGCCGTGGCGATCTTTTAAGCGGTGGCGAAAGACGTAGAACCGAAATTGCCCGCGCTCTAGCAACCGATCCACATTTTATATTACTAGACGAACCCTTTGCAGGAGTAGATCCTGTTGCCGTTGAAGACATTCAGCGTATTGTAGCACAGCTTAAAAATAAAAATATTGGTATTCTTATTACCGATCACAACGTGCAGGAAACCCTTGCCATTACAGACAGAACATATTTAATGTTTGAAGGTAGCATCCTAAAACACGGTAGTCCAGAAGAATTGGCCGCAGACGAAATGGTTCGGAAAGTATATTTAGGGCAAAACTTTGAACTTAGGAAGAAGAAGTTAGAATTTTAGTCCCCCTCGCCCCGAAGGGGGAAATCAATTTGGACTTTTCGCCACTAATTCACGAATATTTTTACATAATAATTCGTGAATTAGTGGCGTTTTTTTTCACTTCGGCACTTTCCAAAACAGAGAAAGCAATATATAAAGCAATATTATAAAAGGTATTGCCAAAAACTTCAGCAGTACTAAAAGCACAATGCAAAGCATCAAAAATACATAGCGAACGGCGTTACTCTTAAAATCCCACGTTTTAAATTTTAAGGCAAATAGCGATATTTCAGCATTTAACAAGATGCAACTTACTAACGTCATTCCTATTAAAAACCATTTATTTAGGATTATACTTTCAGCAAGTTCAGAATATTGAAATTGAAGAATTAAGGGAAGACTTAAAATTAATAGTGTGTTAGCAGGAACTGGAAGCCCAATAAAACCTGATGTTTGTCGTGTATCTACATTAAACTTGGCAAGACGGTATGCTGAGCCTATAACAATAAGAAGCCCAATAAGGGGTAAGTAATTCTTGAAACCTACATTCCAACCATCCAAAGAAAATGTTTCAGTTAACGATTGCATATGTCCAAAATACGAAAGATTAAGCATCTGAAACATAACAATTCCCGGCACAACACCACTGGTAATAACATCTGCCAAAGAGTCTAACTGAAGCCCTACGTCACTATGTGCTTTTAGTATACGCGCAGCAAGCCCATCAAAAAAGTCAAAGAAAATTCCGAGGAAAGCAAAGAAAGAAGCAGTAACTAAATCGCCCGAAACTGCAAATAGTATTGCTACACAACCGCAAAGGATGTTTAGGGACGTAATTATATTTGGTATTTGTTTAACCATAATTTAAACTGTTAAAAGTGTTTTTATCAATTATTTTAGATCATCAGAAAAATGTCCTCCGTGTTTCCCTTTACTAAATTTAGCATTATTGAAAGTAGACGATTTTCCTTTCGGAATTGATAAACTATTCCAGTGCTGTCCTTTAATCATTCGTTCAATATAAACAATTTGCCCTATATGATAAGAATAGTGTGGCAACTGACGATTAAAGGCTTCAACAATAGAATGCGCTTGATTTCTAATATATATTTTAGTGTCGAAATTTTCTTTATTAACAGAATTTAAAGCATCAAATAGAATTTTCCAGCCATCATTCCATTTTGAAAGTAATTCTTTTTTTGCTTTAATTACATTTTCAAACTCCAAATCCCGATTTCGCCATTCTTTTTCGCCGTCGGTAGTAAGAAAATCTGTCCAGCGCGATTTCATATTTCCGAATAGATGATTAACTATTATTGCTATAGAATTAGATTCTTCGTTAAACTGCCAGAAAAAATCTTGTTCATCAAGTTGTGCAAAAGTCTTCTCTCCTAAAGATTTATAATATTCCAATTGGTTTTTAATACTATTGAGATATTCTAATTCCATTTTCGGTATTTTTTAAAGTATCTTGAAACAGGTTTTGCGTAGTGACAAAAATTATTATGAATAATCTTGTAAAAATAGTAAAGTATTTTCGTCCAAAGCTATCAAAACACAATATGTGCATAAATTTATAGTTTAGTATTCTGTAAAATAGTGTCATATTTGTTCAAATTTTTAAGGCTTGAAAAAACAATTGTTTTTATTATTTATCATCGTTTCCGCAACATTGAGTGCTCAAACAGTACGTAAATATTCCAATGAGTTTATGAATATTGGGGTAGATGCCGCCGCCTTCGGGATGAGCAATGCAGTGGTAGCCTCTTCTGCCGATGTAAATTCTGGTTATTGGAACCCAGCCGGATTGGTTAATCTTGAGGACAAGCAGCTTTCATTAATGCACGCTTCCTACTTTGCCAATATTGCAAACTATGATTATGTAGCCTTTGCGATGCCGCTGGACGATAGAAGTGCCGTAGCGTTATCTGCTATTCGTTTTGGAGTAGATGATATTCTGAATACTACACAACTTATTGACGATGAAGGAAATATTCGGTACGATAGAATAAGCAAATTTTCTACTGCCGATTATGGTTTCACTTTTTCCTATGCTCGTAGATTGCCATTGGATGGTTTAAATTATGGTGTTAATGCAAAAGTAATTAGACGTGTTATTGGCGATTTTGCTTCTTCTTGGGGTTTTGGCTTAGATGCCGCTGTGCAATTTAGAAGTGATAAATGGATGTTTGGTATTATGGCGCGCGATATTACTACAACCTTTAATGCTTGGAGTATTGATGAAGAAAAATTTGCAGAAATAGCAGGTGCTGTAGATGGACAAAATCAAGAATTACCAGAAACTACTGAAATTACCATCCCAAAACTACAATTGGGTATTGCTCGTAAGTTTGTTTATCAATATGATTTTACGCTTTTAGCAGAAATAGATTTAAACTTCAGGTTTGCTGAAACCAACGATATTATTTCCACTTCGTTTGCCAGTATTACACCTTCACTGGGGCTTGAATTTGCTTATATAGAAATGGTTTATGTACGTGGTGGTGTAGGTAATTTTCAGAATATAAAACAACTTGACAATAGTGATTTTGTAGGTTTTCAACCCAATATTGGTGTCGGCTTTAAGTATAAAGGCATTCAGGTAGATTATGCACTAACCGATATTGGCGATCAAAGCGCTGCCCTTTATTCTAATGTATTTTCTTTAAAATTGGATTGGGAAATTTTTAGATAGTTTGGTTTTTATATAAAAAAAATAAGAATTCCCCAGATTACAAAATATCTACAACTAATAACAGAAAACAGACAACCGAAAATCGTGGCGAAAAATTACATTTTACTACTTCTACTCTTCTTAAGTGTTTCTGCGAAAGCACAGTATGGATCTTTGTCACCAGCAGCAGAGGTAAGCATTTTGACCATTGGTCCAGGGGCTGAGTTATATGACAAGTTTGGGCATAGCGCTTTTAGGATTAAGGATACCCTTAGTGGGGTTGATGTAGTTTTTAACTACGGTAAGTTTGATTTTGACTCACCAAATTTCTACACAAAATTTGCGCAAGGAAAATTACTTTATGAGCTTGGCATAAGCTATTATCAGCCCTTTTTTGAAAGTTATGTGGCTCAAAACCGCTGGATAAAAGAACAGACTTTAAACCTTTCACATTCTGAAAAACAAGCCGTTTCAAATTTTCTATGGAACAATGCGAAGCCTGAAAACAAAAAATATAAATACGATTTCTTTTTTGATAATTGTGCCACCAAAATGCGTGATGTGCTCTGGGAAGTACTTGGCAACAATCTCGAGTTTAAAGAAGACCATATAAAGGAAGCGTTTACTTTTAGGCAGTTAATTCAGCAAAAACTGCAAGCGAATTCTTGGGGCAGTTTGGGAATAGACGTTGCACTGGGTTCAATTATAGATAGAAAAGCAAAACCTATAGAATATCAATTTCTTCCCGAATATATTTTTGAAGGAGCCGAAAATGCCGTTATTAAAAGAAATGGTGACACAGAAAGTTTAGTTAAAAAACCAAATGTTCTTTTTAAAAACACTCCTACTCCTGCTGAAAATAATTTTTTATTAAGTCCGCTGTTTATCCTGGGTTTATTGGGGATTTTGATTATTTTCATTACCTATCGCGATTATAAAAGAAACGTAAGAAGTCGCTATTTAGATACATTTATTTTCCTTTTTACAGGTTTGATTGGCGTATTTCTATTATTACTTTGGTTCGCTACAGACCATACTGCAACAGCAAATAATTACAATTTGCTATGGGCCTTTCCTATTTCACTTATATTGATTTTTGCTATTTCAAAAAGAGATATTTCTGTTAAATTAAACAGGTATATTTTACTTTTAATACTTCTACTGGCGTTATTGACCATTCATTGGATAACTGGCGTGCAGGTTTTTGCTATTGGCCTATTGCCATTGCTAATTGCTTTAGCATTGCGGTATGTGTATTTATTTTATTTTCTGGGAAGGAAATAGTTGGTGGTTGTAGCATTTGAAGAAAATGAATAATCTCTCAAAATGAACTAAAAACTGTTACTGAAGAATTACCGAAAACTACGTACTGACTAACAACCACCGACTAAAGACTACCGACTAATATTCTATTGTCCCCTAAAGAAAATAATTGTACTCAATGTTTTAATAATGATGGTAACATCTAGAAAAAGGCTTCTGTGTTTTATGTAGTATAAATCGTATTGCAGTTTTTCGAGAGAATCTTCTTCACTTGAACCGTATTTTACATTTACTTGTGCCCATCCTGTAACACCAGGTTTTACAAGGTGTCGTACTTCATAAAAAGGAATTTTTTTAATTAAATCTTCAACAAATTCTGGACGTTCTGGGCGTGGGCCTATTACGCTCATCTCGCCTTTTAGTACATTTATAAATTGAGGAATTTCGTCAAAACGAGATTTTCTTAGAAAACGACCAAATTTGGTAACACGTGTGTCTTTGGCCTTTGCAAACTGGGGGCCATTTTTTTCAGCATTTTTCACCATGCTTCGTAACTTATATATTTTGAAATGTTTACCGTTTTTCCCAACTCTTGTTTGGCTATAAAATAAAGAACCACGGTTTCCCAAGAGGTTTCCAATTATAAAGAATGGCAATAAAATAATTCCGAAGAAAAGCCCAACTACAGAAAAAACTAAATCTAAAATTCTATTGAAAAAAAGGTAGAGTTTGTTTTGATTGCTTCGGCTAAAAGGGAAATAGCGGTAAAAATCTTTTTCTACGTGTTGTACTGGTATTCTGTGCGTTAATTCCTCATAAACCTGTGTATATTCTCGAATTGGAATTCCATTTTTCAACAGTTTTATTAATTGATTATTAACCTCAACAGTCATTCCGTCTGAAATTGGCGTGCCAACTACTATTTCAGATATTGACATTTCTTCAGTTAATACTGTTAGCTCTTGTAATTTTATTTCACGTAATTCAAGGTTACTGCTTATAGTTTCGGCATTAGGTCCAGTATTAAGAAAGCCAACCACCCGATAATTAGGATCTGAACGTTGTAGCGAAGTTACAATAGCATCAACATCTTGGGCGTGCGCTACTAATACTACTTTTTTGTTAAACCTAGGCGCAGAGATAAGCACAATGTATGCATAACGCCAAGCGAGCAATGCTACGTTAATAGCCAAAAAGAAATATACTATCTGTAAACGATTTGCTGGCAGCATAGGTGTGTAAAATGGCGTAAGCAAATAGAAAAGCACTGTAACTGAAGACGTTATTATTATGTTTTTAACTACAACGTCAAATTTACTTGCTTTTTGAAGATCGTAAAGTTCAAAAATAGTTGCAAAAACGGTTAGATAGCCTGCCAAAACAATAGACCAGACCCAGTGTTCGGAATTGATTTTGAAATAATCGAAATTGAAGACCACGCCTACTAAATAAAGAAGAGACAGCACACAGACAATGTCTAGAATACGTAGCAGTATTTTTCTTTCGGAAATATCGAAATGTATGTTGTTTTTGGTCATTTATCGGTTTTCAATTATCTGCTGTCTGTTATTAGTTTATTGATATTTGTTCTCTAATTTCGATTTTAACTGCCTACTCATAACCGATAACACCTTTTCTTCAAATTTACTCAAATTTCAAGCGCCCAGAAGTTTAATCCATCTATGTTTAATTTCTTGCCAATCGTATTCTTCCATTTTAGAACGAGCGTTTATAGCCATTTCTTTTGCTTTTAAAGGGTTGTTATAAAGTTCTTCAATTGCGTTTACAAAAGCTTTTGGATTATTTGGAGGAACTAAAATACCATTCTTCTTATTTTCTATTAAAAAAAGTAAACCACCTACATTTGTTGAGATAACAGGTAACCCCAAAGCCATTGCTTCCATTACACTAACTGGCATATTATCAAAGTTTGTTGTGTTTATAAATATATCGTAAACCTTGGATAACTCTATCCACGCTTCTTTTTTTAATATTCCAGTAAAGGTAATTGGTAGTTTACGTTCAGCGGCAATTTTTTCGCAGCGTTGTAATGAACCATCTTTGTCGGGGCCAACCATACATAACTGAACATACAACCCTTTTTTGTTTAGCATTTCAACAACCTCAAGCGCTAATAATGGATTGTATATTTCTGAAAATGAACGTACCCATAATAATTTTAAAGAAACCTCATCCCTAAGCTTAAATGGATACTTTTCAATCTGTATTGTATTCGGTATATAAATTAGATTTTTGTAGCCATCTTCCTCAAAGCTTTTTAATAAGTATTTAGAAGGTGCTACATTTTTATAAGCTCCACCAAAAAGCTTTTTGCTTTGCTTTTTACTTTTTTTAAGCCTTTCTGGTAAGTTCCCACCTCTTAGAATTGGTATATAAGGTATTTTAAAAAGCCTACACAAACTCGCCACAGCAACAGCATACTGAAAATTTTGAGTGCTGTATGTATCGATTAAAACGAATGATGTGTTGTTTCGGTTAACAAATGTACCCAAAAGCATATCCAACATTCTAAAAATCTTATTCTTCTTCGTAGAAAAAGTAAGCACTGAAAAACCTTCTTCTTTCAAAAACTCACCTAAAGTTTCAATAGAGGTTATGGTACTTCCTTTTTTGGAAAGTTTATTGCCTATGTAAAGTAGTTTTCTTTTTGGTTCCATAATCTAAGTTCAAAAGGCAAAGTGCGTATATAAATGCTGGGGCTGCAATTCGCATTGAAGAGTGTGCAATAGTTAACCCCCAAAATATTAGAAATGGATAAAAATAAATGTTTTTTAGTCCGTTCATTTTGGTAAATATTGGAGCTAAAATAAGAACCAATAATGCAAGAATTCCGAAGAGACCGTGTTCTGCTAACATTCGGGATATTTCATTATGAGAAGCAGAAACAATTCCTTCCTCCTCATAAAAATAAGTTTTTACTTGACCAGCGCCAACTCCAAAAACAGGATTTCTTTTAAATGCGTCAATTTCTATATTCAACAACTCAACCCTACCAGTGGTTATACCTTCTTTTTCCCGACCCAAAGCATCTTGATTAGCATAGCGATTGCCAATAAGACCTCCTGTTTGAAATAATGTAAAAGCCCAAATTGCTATGGTAATACCAACAATCGCAACCATTTTTAAACTAATCTTTGCTTTAGTTTTAAGATTTGTGCTAAAATAAAAAACAACAATAAACACTGCACACATAACTATAGAAACCAATACACCGCCACGAGAAAAAGTAAGCAGGGCTCTATAAGCCATAAGGGCCATAAAAAACATCATTGTTATCTGCACCACGCTGTTTTTATAGGGTATTACAAAACGAGTAAGTAGAATAAACACTCCTAATCCTAAAACTGTTGCTACTTGATTTGGCCCATACCCTCCAGACAATCCAAAGTTTGAAGCTGTACTTGTTAATACCTCTAAAAGGTTTGGTTTGTAAAGTATAATATAAACCGTCATGCTTATTATTGGGTACACAATATAATCTAGTACCTTTAAAAAGTCCCGAAACTTTAATTTTCTATTGTAACAATAAATAGCTGCTATGCTTAAACAAAATGGACCACTTAAATTGAATAATACGGACCTCCTGAAATCCATATCAAAACTTATAATTTCAAATGACACCAAAACTCCTGGTAATAGCAATAAGAAATAAAGAATATACGGATACGCATTTCGTTTAAACCCTAAGTAAAAAATTCCTATAAGTGAAAAAAGTATCACCGCATATTTACCTGTTTCGTAAAAAATAAAGGCTTTAGTCATTCTGAAAAAAACTTCTGCGCCCGTAATATAAGCCCCAGCCAATAACACGTATAATCCTTTATCCTTCTTAATAACTATATAATACATAAAGTATCCCAACACCACTAATAAGTAAAATAGCATTGATGGTCTATATATAGATGCTAGCACTCCAATTCCTATATGAAAGAGTATTGCCGCAAGGGGTTTTATATTTTTAAAAAGTTTAGGTGTAATGTCTTTTTAATTTATGTTTTATCGATTAATTCAAATATATCATTCTGTATTCTATTTGTATAATGATCATAAGTAAAATGTGCCGTGTCAAGTTGACATTGCATCGCTTTCTTTTTAAGATCATTTTCAGTTTCATTTATTACAAGGTTTATCAACTCCGCTAAACGCCCTGTCGTTAATGGGTTAATAATATAACCATTCATGGTATTTATATATTGACCAATACAAGAAACATCTGATACTATTGGGATACAACCATAATTCATTGCTTCTGCAATTACTTTAGGAAAACCCTCCGATTTACTTGGTAATACAATAAAATGCGATTGCTTATAAATTTTAAAAACCTCCTGCCGATTGATAAACCCATGAAAAGTTACAGGCAAACCCAATTGTTTACATTTCAACTCATAGAATTCCTTCTTAGGACCATCGCCAATAAAATGAATCTGTTCCACTTTTTCTAAGGATTTTAAACTTCCAAAAGAGTTTAAAATAAGCTGCATACCTTTCAATTCATCCAATCTCCCTACAAAACAAAAAGTAAAAGGTTTTTTATAGTTCTTAGCATTTGTGGTTTTAAGCCCTTCTTCTCTTTCGGCTAGTGTAAGACATGGGTTTTCAAAAGCTACTATGTTTGATGGTTGATTTTCCCAAGTACCATTTACAGTTATTGTACAATTTGAAGCAAGTTTTTTAAGTTTTTTTCGCTGTAGATCATAAAAAAAAGAAGTTTTTTCTATCCAATTTCCAGCATATTTAAACCAGAATTGTTTGCTAGGGTATTTTTTTGAAAGTAACATAGTTATGTATGCAGGATTAGATGGTGCCCTACTATGTATAAATTGATGCTTTTTAATTTCTAAATGGATTATAGACCACATTTTTGGATAGCTTGCTATAATATTCATTTTATCGACAACAGATTTACCACCAACGCGTGATAAGGCAATTGTTTTAATGTTTTTTGAAGAAATTTCAATATAAGAAGCGTTTTTTAGTTGATCTGACCTATTAAACCCAATCCACGTAATGGTTTCAAATAACTTCAACATTTCCTGTAGCTCTTTTACAACTGGACCAAAAGCATACATCTTGCCGTTCTTTTGAACCATTCCAGTATCTGAAACAACTAAGAGTCTATTGTTTTTTGATAGATGTTTAGGCATTTTTGCAAATAGGTTTCTGTACTAAAATTAGCTTCATATATTTCCTTCATTTTAAATGAAGACACCAAACTTAAAGCCTTTATTTTAGCAATCCAATTGGCTTGGTTAAAAGTATCAATAAAAAATTCGGGGAGCACGTTCCCAATAGTATTAAAAACCTGTCCCGAAGAAAATGCTACAAAAGGTAGTTCTTGCGCTAAAAACTCAATTAAAACCAAGGGTCCTGTTTCCTTCAAGGAGGTGTGTATTGCAAATTTATATTTTACCAACTCTTCTTGAATATTACTGCAGTTGGTGACAAATGTAACCTTTTCTGTTAGTTCATTTTCTTTAATAATACTTTTTAATTTTAAGTAATAGCCGTGATCTTTTATTCTTCCATAAATAGTAAGAGGCTCATTTATTTCTTTAACTAAATCTAGTGCAAATTCAATGTTTTTAATAGGTGTTATATTAGAAACCATAACTGCTCCTACTTTAGTGGAAGGTTTCTGAATTACATCTAATTTTTCAATTGTATTTTCTAATAAAAAGCAATGCTCTTTCCTCACTCCTAAATAGCTAATTCCCCAAGCACAATTTTCATTACTCACTCCTACATAATACTCTAGTTTGAAGATATTTTTGAGTAACAAATCTTTATAATATTTTATAGTAAATCTGTTCGCCAACAAGTTGTGGCTATGATCGTGAAGTATTATTTTGGCTTTCTTTTTACCATAGCGCATAGATGCCAATTTTGTGTATCTATAATTGTGTTTAAGATGAGTGTGCACAACATCAAATTTATCCATGATGCTAGCAAACTCTTTCATTTTCTGAAAATCGAAACGCTTTTTTCTATTTAGTTTTAAGGTACTAATGCTAGGGTGCAGCTCTTTAATAAGGTCTCCATCATTAACTAAAATTATAACAGAAACACTTTTATTATTTATATGAAGAAGATTTGCCAAAAGCACTACAATTCGCTCCGCTCCTCCTACATCTAATGTATCAATTACTTGTAGAATTTTCATGTTTCTAAAGTTTCTATTAGCGCTCCTTTTTTTATTTTTTTACTTGCTAAGTACCAAGATCTAATAACTTGTAATAAAATAATAGGTAAAATTATAGCTGAAACAACGGCTCCTAAAAGCATTATTTTTTTATTTCTCTTAAAACGGTATGGCATAATAGATGGAGGGACCGTTCTTAACAAGGAAAACAAGGTTCTTGAAGCCCCATAATAACGTCTAAATAAATAAAGAACACTAGGCACAGGACGAGGGCTGAACCACTTTTTAGGTCTAAAACCATCCCAACTGCCCATTTCGCGCAAACCGCCAGAGCTTACTTTTAGATGAATTCTGCCAGCAAAGGGGTTTGAGATATTTTTATACCCATCTAAATAAGCCCGAAGACCATACTCGCCATCGCCCATGCGCTGTTTTTCAAATTGCCTATCGAAGAGTCCTATTTCTCTGAAAATTTGTTTTTTTAATAATACGTTGCCAGTATCAATTTGATCTGAAATTCTAAAAAAAGAATAGTTCTTTGGCACCTCAGCGCCTACTGCTGAAACAGAAACACCTGAAGATATTTCAGCCTTAAAAAAATCGAGGCATTTTAAATGCTTGGTTATCCAGTCTGCTGCTACCCTACTGTCATCATCAAAAAGAAGGATGTATTCTCCTTTTGAAAGCGCAATGGCATTATTACGTGCAAGCCAAAGGGCACGTTCGGTTTGATGAACCAATTGAATTCTTAAATTGAAATTAGTGTAAAAATCTTCCTGGAAAGGATTGGATTGGTCAACGATGATAACCTCAAAGTTTTTGTACTGCTGTTTTTCTAAATCCTCCAGCACATCTTTAAGGTATTCATAGCGATTCAGCGTAGGTATCACAACACTTACAAAGGGTTCTTCCTCAACAAGTGAGGATTTAAAGCTATTCCACTCATCAAACAGAATAGGTTTTTTTAAATAATCGCTTTTCTTGTTCGCGCCACTTTTCTTCCAAGCGCTTATTTCATTGAAAGAATTTTTAAATGAAAAAATACGTAAAAGCAAAACATAGAAAACCCAAACTGGATGAAAATATTTTCGAAGAAAACGGTATTCATCTGCTATGGGAAGTTTTTCAAAAGAAGTATAGTTTTCAGTATTCCCAATGTATCCTTTTTGAAGGGCCTGCCACGAAAGGTCATACTCCCGCGCTTTTTCACTTTCAAATTTCACCTCTGTTTCCAATTGAAAAATTATTTCTTGTGGAAGCTTTTCAACTATTGGAAAAATAGAACTTCCATCTTTTCTAAATAGCTGAAAATAATGTGTTGGTTGTATATATTTTAAGAAACTAAATAGCATTAAACGATTTTAGTAATTATATATCTTGAAATTCTAATTATTATTCTATTTATAAGCAATTGCAATTAAATGGGCTGTTCTTCTTGAAGAGGTTGCTAAACCATTGGATTGAAAACGATTAATAATGTTAGCCAGCACAGATTTTAATGTACTAACGGGCTTATTAAATTTATAACTTTTCAAGCCTTGTACCCTGTATTTTCCAGTTTTAACGGCATAGAATACTTCTACGTTATCAAAGTATTTTGCTAATAAAGTTTGCAATTGTTCTTTGGTATAGTGACGCACGTGATCAGGATTTTTGCCTGGACCTTCATTTTTAATATAATCGCCATTTGGGGTTGTTAAATAGGCCCAACCTCCGGGCTTAATAACTTTAGCTATATTTTTCACAAAAAGATCATCTTCCTCAACATGCTCAATTACCTCTACAGACACTACAGCATCATAAGAGGCGTCTTCTAGGGTTGATTGAGTCATGTCTTGTATTAGCATATCTTTAATGTTAGACCGTTTTTTTTGAATTGTTGCTAAAATGGCTGTTGTAAACCCTAAATGTAGATCTTCTTTAATTCCGGCTTCCTGAGGTACATCTAGAAGTGTTATGTTAGCAGCAACGCCAATAGTATAAGGTGATTTTCGCCCCCCAACATCCAAAACATCTATTACTTTTTTATTGCTTGAGTTTTGTTTTACCAATTGTATTATATGTTGTCTCACGGTTTGCAAATGCACAGGCATTATTGGATAGGTAAGCCAGCGTATAAATTCGTAATTTGTCATTGTTTGATTTCTTAAATAGTACTAAATCTATTTCAGTTTTTAAATATAAGTGTTTTATTGTATTCTAAATCCTTGATTAAGGCTGCGTTTATGTTGATAGTGAAATACAAAATGCATTATCTGTTAAAAATTCTATCTGGTTCAAGTTGTATTATGATTCCCTTATGTAATTTTTCAATTGTGAAAAAAAGAGATGCTATCATTTCTATAGCGTTGAAAACATTAGGTACACCAGAGGTATTTTAGAAAAGTGAATATTGAGTCTCATAAATAACGGTTTTTGTAGTTGAAAAAAATCTAAATTTAATATTTTGGTTTCCAAAAATTATATTCATTTTTAACTAAAATCAATGAGATTATATTTTTCTGAAAGCAATTAAAAGTTTTACTTTCTTACTTCCTTCAAACTTTATCTAAGCAACAATTTTTCTCAAATCCATAAATCTATTAAGTGTAAAAAGAACAAGTAAATATCCGGAATTCTTTATATTTTCAGGGATTTTTACAAACGTATAGAAAAATTAATCAATACTAGAAGAGTAAGAAAAATTTAGCTACATTCGTCCAATATAAAAATTATAACTAATAACCATGACCTTTAACTTTAAGGCTATTAAAAGTTTTATACTCACTACACATAGGAACCCGAAAAATCGGGTTTAATAATTTGAAAATTATCTGAGAGTATTTTCTCAAATTCTTTTTTTTTCCAGATTTGATTATCTAAAAAAAGAATTACTTGATTTCTAAAGTCCTCAAATTTGAGGTAGAATTTATTGTACACTACTTTTTTCTTTAGAATTTTCCA
>Ga0256845_1001242_pt1 | contig 20956 bp, 21 predicted proteins | sample RiftiametaG_FD_189101 | JGI IMG/M metagenome (GOLD analysis project Ga0256845, IMG submission 189101) | Tube worm associated microbial communities from hydrothermal vent at the East Pacific Rise, Pacific Ocean - Riftia | ecosystem: Host-associated > Annelida > Integument > Unclassified ...
CCCCGAAATACAAACCCAGATAGCCTCCCGCTTGTATCCAGTCTGGCGAGAAATGGAAATACCCGGATTGATATACTGCTGGATTATTAGGGGTTATTTCAACCCTCCAGACTTCCTCGGAACCATGTTCGACTGTTTTCAGATAAATGCAAAACTCCATCATCGCCTGGTCTCCTCCGGAAACAGACAGAGTTTGATTGATAGAGACCATAACTGAATCGGCCCCATCTGGCAGGAAAATATTGCAGGTGGATGGAATACCGTCACCGGTGCATAGATTGGCGTCAAAGCTGGCAAGTCCGTTAAAGTCAATCAAAGCTCCGGAAGGGCCAAACTCGAATGTGGTTGCGTACCAGTCATCGGGATACTCCTGGAAAGTGGTCTCGTAGACAACTTCAACTGCATAACAGATAGAGAAAAAGGCCGAAGACAACACAAGCAGAATCAACTTTGACAACATAACCAACCTCCAGTCATAAACAATTCCTACAAATAACGTATATACGCCAACACTCATCATGTCAAGGACATGCATAAATGCCAGTCGGTAAATGCTTCTTACTACCGGAGTTATGGTTTGCTCTTAGCCTCTGTTAATGCGATTGCTGTTCAGAATAATGCTATTGTGTGCTATCTCCGCCGCTGAAATACTTGATAACCACATCACCGTTAACGGTTTTAACGAACACTTCATTCTCGCCTGATCCATTGATGGTAACACTGTTATCGAACTCAATCCCGTCAACAGTCAAGTCTCCATTTACAGTCTCTGCAGAAAGCTCCATACCGGAAGGTATTTTTAGAAATAAATCTCCGTTTGTTGTTTCTGCAACCAGCGGGCTGCTCTGCAGAGGCAGTTCTGCGCTTATATCTCCATTTGTGGTTTCAAGATAGTCTGAACAGGATGCTACAACGGTTATGTCTCCGTTTGTTGTTTCTGCATTTACTTTCTCAGCTTCGTATACTGCTACATCACCGTTGGTTCCTGTGGAACTTATCACATAGTGCATACTGTGGGGAACAGACACAACAATATCAACCGAGCAAAATGAAGAGTGGTTTGAAGGATACTCTACAGTCACAGAAAGCATGGATTCCTGCTGGTCAAACCTGATTTCCAGACCTTCAGGAACCCCTTGTGTCGAATCACCATACACAAGTGTTTTGACCTGAACAGAATCTGAATCCCACACGGAGACATACAAATCACCATTTGTGTTCTTAAACGCGAGCTCAGAACCCTGCTGCACATAATACATACTGGTTTCCTCTGCAAGCAGAGTTTGCCCAAAACATGATCCGAAAAGAAGGACAACTGCGATCACATACAATCCGGTTTTCATAATTGCTCCTCAGATAGAATTCTTTCTGTTTGTACCCAAACCGCCCAGTTTTTTATACCTGTGCCTTCCTGCACAGCAAAACACCTCAGCAATACACAACGGGCGTTCTTTACAGAACACCCGTTGTGCTTAACTCAACTACCCTGCAGCCTATTCAGGAGCTGATGCCTGCATCTGGGAGGCAAAACCCTGAAGCATCATGGCAAGAGGGATGGTCTGGTCAGGTTCGCCAGTCATAAGGTTTTCCGCACCGTCGAAACCAAAACCTGTTACGTATACTCTGCCACCATCTTCGGCGGGATCGTTAGGAAGAACACTGGCTTCCATAATGGGAACGATGGGAAGTTCGGTGGAAATAACTGCAACAATACTGCCCTTTTCAGGATGAGTTGCTGTGTACTGGTAGCAGTTGAGACCCTCTACTTCCACTTCCTCCATGCTGAATTCAGCCTCTTCAAGCTCTGCAATGAATTCCTGATATTCGGGATCTCCAGAAGGATCAAACTCCATATTCTGCTCGATCATATCGGGGTTTTCAGTAATCATTTGTTCAACAAGCTCGGGAACACCAGCCATGTCGATAAGCATAAGCTGAGTGTTCTGCATAACTTTGACCTGCTTTATTGCCGTAAGAGCCAGCATCATGTTTTCCATTGACTCGTCGTTGCTCATGAAATCGCCGTCTTCCGGCATATACTCTTCCATGTAGGCAACAGGGTCGGCAACGAATTCTTCCATGTAAACACCGCTTACATCAATAAGCTCATCAAGAACACTTGTGTCAACAAGAACCTGTGCAACGGCTTCTCCGTCTGCTTCAACCTGGTACCACAGGCAGGAAACACCCTGGTAGTCTTCCTCAGCTACGATGGAAAGTTTTACTTCACTATCTTCGCCATCAAGACCGTAAGCAATCCACTGGCCCACTTCCGGTGCTGCGATCTCAAAACTGACGTCTCCGCCGCTGGCGTTTGATTCACCAGCACCGTTGTTTTCAACCGCTTCACCGTTACCGCCGTCTTCAACTGTTCCATCGGCAGGCTCAGGATTTCCCTGATCGGCACAGCCGAAAGCAAACACAGCGATAAGAACAGCAAGCATCATTGTGATCTTTATCATTCTTTCCCCTTCGTTTGATCAGTTCTCATTAACTGATCCGTTTGATTCAACAATCTTCAATCTATCTGTATCAGTGAACGAACCTGAATACCCGAGTTTTCTATCTTCTTAGCACCGCCAAGGAACTTCAGATCCATAAGAAATGCTGCGGCAACTGGAATACTACCGTCTCGCCTGATAAGAGCAGCCGATGCAAGAACTGTGCCTCCCGTGGCAACAAGGTCGTCTATAATAAGCACTTTAGAACCTTCAGGAAGGGAATTGCGGTGCATCTCTACAGTGTTCGTGCCGTACTCCAGTGTGTAGTCTTCACTGAGAACCTCGGCAGGCAGCTTTCCAGGCTTCCTGATAAGAACCAGAGGTATGCCAAGCCTGTCTGCCACTATCCCACCGAACATGAATCCTCTGGATTCCACAGCGGCAACTGCATCAAATTCAATACCGTCAAGCATCTTTAACAGGTGTGTTACTGAATCTCCAAGAGCACCGGGTTTTGTAAGAACGGTGGTAACATCTTTAAAAACAATACCTTCCTTGGGAAAATCCGGTACATCCCTGAAAAAACCTGCAATATCACTGACACTGTGCATCAATCAACCCCAATCCTGTCAATCACAAACTTCAAAGCCTGATCCGGGGTTGATACACTTACTACCCCGGGAATACTTTCCCACTTGCGAAAACAACACACATGTTTGCCCGCCTGCAACGCATACGCAATTTCAGAGAGAGTACCGTACCCGCCTCCCACAGCACAAACAGCCAAACCAGCAAGAACCACAATACGATTTCGGGAAACACCCATACCGGTTGGCAGCGCAACGGAGACAAAAGGGTTGGCCTGAAAACTCTTTTCACCAGGAAGCACCCCCAGCGAAAGCCCTCCGGCCTCTGAACATCCTCTGCAGACAGCTTCCATAACACCGCTGCCTCCACCACAGACCACCGACAACCCCGCACCTGCCAGAAGACCGCCCAGAGAAAAAGCAAAACTGTACTCTTCTTCCGTGGCGCTGCTTCCACCTATAACACTGATCAGTCTGTACATAACGTGTAAAATAGTAAATAGACGATATATTTCAAAATTTTGAAGGTGGTCGGGGCGAGAGGATTCGAACCTCCGGCCTCCTAGTCCCGAACCAGGCGCGCTAACCGGGCTGCGCTACGCCCCGACCGAATGGTGATGAAATCTAAAGAATCGCAACACTTATCGCAACTCCTATACTCACAGAAGAAAAGACAGACCAGACAGAACACCCTTCATAATCAGGGTAATAACAGCTCCTGCCACCAGCACACCCATGAAGATAGAAACCATGGACTGTTTTCTGGGAATATCAAATACGAAAGCGGCCACACAGCCGGTCCATGCACCTGTAACAGGAAGGGGAATGGCTACAAACACCGCCAGACCAAAAGCTTCATACTTTTTTATATGAGGCCCCACCCTTTTTCTGGTTCTGTTAAACAACCATGTAAAAAAACTGTCAAACAGTTTCCACCGTGAAAGCCATCTGCTTACAGGCCCCAGCAACACCAGTATAAATGGTACCGGCAGCATATTCCCGGCAACAGCAAGAAGGTATACCTTCCACCATGGCCAGACCCAGCTGTCGGCCATTACCGTGAACGCAACAGGAATAGAAGCACGAAGCTCTGTTAGTGGAACCGCCGACAACAGCATTAGAACCAGCTCTCCCGGAATGTCGTTTAGAGTCTGAATCAATGCTACAGCAATATGCTCACCCATTCCATCCCTCTCTTCCTATAAGCGGTACGAAAGAACAGGCAAAGGAAGTAACTCTGACAAGCTTACCCTCCACTTTTTTCCATACTGTGAATTCCTGCGATGTTTTTGAACCAACCGGCACACCGGCAAGACCACCCTCCCTAAGCTGCTCTGCAAGCGAAGCCGGTAAACCGGGAGCTCCGGCACTGTACAGTATTCCGTCGTATGGTGCGTTGTCTGCCCAGCCTGAACTGCCATCTCCATAACGAACTACAGCGTTACTGGCTCCTGTCTTCTGAAGATTGGTCCTGGAAGATTCCACAAGCCCCAGTACCCGTTCAACACAGAATACCCGGCTGAAAAGTCTGGAGGCAACAGATGCAAGATAGCCGCTGCCGCTGCCTGTTTCAAGAAGCTTGCCGCCGAACACAGGCTCCAGAGCCGAGAGCATTCGAAGAACTGTTGCTGGTTTGCTCAGTGTCTGCCCGTGCCCTATGGGTAAACTGCGATCAGTGTATGCCAGACGCCGCCAGCCAGGGTCAACGAACACATCTCTGTGCACCTCAGTCATGGCTTTCAGAACAGCCTGGCTCTGACCGGGAAACAGCCTGTTTAGAAGAGCAGTCATCTCAGCAGCTTTTGAAATCAAAGAAACTCCCTGAAAGTGCAGAAAGGAACCCGAAGGTTCCTTTCCATTGTTTCCGTGGTCGGGGCGACTGGATTCGAACCAGCGACCACTTGAACCCCATTCAAGTGCGCTACCGGACTGCGCCACGCCCCGATTGGAAGCACAATTCTATGCAACCTGTGTTCACCCGTCAAGTTCAGAACGCGGCTGGCGTGAAAGATCTCTTATTATAGACTCTAGTTCTTTGCGGATTTCATCAATCAATTCACCCGAGCTGTTGGCAGGCTTCAAATCAAGTGCCAGCTGACCATCCTTTTTCTTCAAAATTTCGATCTGCTTGCGGGCTCCTTCTATGGAATAACCCTCTCCGTTAAGAAGCCGGTCAATCAGTTTGAGCATGTCGAGATCATGTGGCCTGTAACACCGGTTGCCGGCATTGTTCTTGTGGGGTTTCAACGAGGGAAATGCCGTCTCCCAGTAGTGAAGTGTGTGGGATTTGATCTTCAGCATTTCGCTAACCTCACCTATGGAGTAATACAGTCTTCCAGTTGCTTCTTTCATTTTCCCATCCTTAACAGCCTCTTCCACAATGGAAGACTGCTCCTCCTTGCAGCCATGACTTTTTCAAGCCCCCTCAAGGCAGGCTTGTAATCCTCCTGCCAGGACAGGGCATCCGCATAAGACTTTGCCGCACTGTCCAGCTGCTTTCCCTGCAGATACATATCTCCCAACAAACAGTGAATCTCCGGGTTGAAGTATTCAGCTTCACTCGCTTTCTTCAACTCTTCAACAGCCTCGCGCAGTCTCCCGCGACCTGCAGCCGCCTTGGCAAGCAGCTTCCTTAGTTCAATATCGCGGGGAAAAGCAACAACAGCTTTCTTCATAAGGGTGCTTGCCCTCCAGAAATCGCCCTTGGCAATAAGCATTCTGGACTCGCGCTTGATTCTCTCCAGTTTCTTTTTGCTCATCAGCCCCGGTTGCTGTCTCTTCTCTTCCCCTGGCACTGACCTTCGTTCAGGCCTGGAACGAGGTGCTTTATCGGGAACCGATTCCTCGGCACCCCGTCCCTCGTCTGTGGAAATAACTTCATCCTGGTATTTATACTCTGGTACACCCAGGTTCCTGTCGTACTCGGCCCGTTTTTCAGGGTTGCTGAGTACAGAATAGGCCTCATTGATCTCCGCGAAACGCTCCTGTACCTTTGGAGAATCACCCGCAACGTCAGGATGGTGCTTAAGAGCCATCTTTGCATAGGCTATCTCGATAGCATCCTGGCTGGCGCCCCTTTTTACCTTTAGCCTCTGGTAATAATCAGCGGACGCTTCCCCCATATACATGCACTACCTCAGTACTGTAAATCGTTCGGTGGCAGCTCTGTTGCCACTCTCTGCGCGTATAAAGTAAACACCGTTCTGCAAATCATCAGGAATTGCCCAGGTACCCTCAGACGGAACTGCCACAACTCTGCCTGCCACATCAAGAATGGCAACACAAGCCTCGGGTACACCTGAAACGGTGTAGCCCAGAACTGAGCTCACAGGATTTGACTGAAGCGATATACCGAGAACCTCACACGGAGCATTGGTCTCTTCCTCGATACCTACCAAACTGAGAAGGTTCATGCAAAGAATCTTGTTCATAAACCGACACTCTGCGTTGTTTGTAACTATTGCTGTTGTATCGTTCTGGCTGCCCCAGAATCCGGAATCGTTAACTTCCGGCGTTAAGAACAGCATGGGGCTGTGTGTGGATGCCCCGTAAGACCAGTCTACAGCGTCGCCGTTTACATCGTAAAGAATCTCTCCACATCGCCCGTAGCGCCAGTTGCCGGCAGGTGGAACATAGGGAGCAGTCATCTGCGTAGCCCAACTCTGGAATGTGCTCTGGTGCGGCGTTGGAGAATTGTTGTAGCCGTAAGGGTAAAGCAGCATTCCACCGTATGTGTGGTAGTGGAACCCGCCGAGGGGCTGTATTGAATCTATCCACTGGGTTTCGGCAAGGGTTTCAGGTTCGCTGAGCGCGGCACTTCCCCTGTAGGTCTGTGAATATGGGTCGGGGCTTGAACCTGTGTCATCGTAAGCCCACTGGAAACTGTAGTTGCGGTTAAGGTCAACACCGTTGGAAGCCACCGGCGTGGTGAAATTCATGTTCTTGCGCTGATCTCCGCCGCCTGGGTTGTTGGCTTCATAGCCGTCGGGGTTCACTATGGGAATGAAATATATCTGAGCATTGTCTAGAATAAAGGTTGCCACAGTATCGCTGCCGTACTCTGTGGTAAGCCACTGTGCCCAGTCTATAAGAACAGAGTTGCTTCCAGGTTCACGGGCATGTGTCAGGGAAGTAAACAGAATAGCAGGAGCATCGGCAGGAGCATTCGTTATTCGTACAAAGTACAGATCCCTGCCCTGAAATGAAGTCCCGTAAGATGTGGGTGTGTCTACCATGTCGCTGCCTGCGGCAAGGGTAGCCCAGAAAGCGGCGTTCTCGTTGGGCCCGTAGTAGTAACCCATTTCATTCCTGCTGTCTGTTTCCGAAACCGGAAGAAGTTCAGACCACTCGAGGGGGAGCAGTTTTGCTTCGGGATACCTTGTCAGGGTTTCACCGACATACCTCTGGCTTACCATAACATCCACCCAGCCGTCTCTTCTGCTGCCGGCTGTTACCTCATAACCCATTTCACGGATCCGCGTAAAATCAGAATCTGTATTTGTTGGAATCCGGATAAGCCGACCAGCGTTCACCACTGCAGGCAGTGCCAGAACAAGACCCAGTACAAGCACTCTTCGCATCGCACTCTCCTATCTATAGTTGACAATCGCGCGGGAATCCTTTAAGTTCGCCCGTCATAAGGTGAATAGTAACAACGGGCGAAACAGTTCAGCTCGTTCGGTATATTCTGCGAAAGGAGAGGGCTCTTGGCAAGGAGCAAGCAATCACTCAAGCGACTTAGAACAGATGCTGTTAAAAACGAGAGAAATCACAGAAAACTCAAGAGACTTCGTACAGCCATTAAAAAAGTGAACTCGGCTGAAACTCCCGAGGAAAGAAAAGAGGCAGTTAAGCTGGCTCAGAGCCTTATAGACAAGGCAGGGCGAACCAGGCTAATGCACCCGAACAAGGCAAAAAGGCTGAAGAGCAGAGTTCTCTAAGAGCTCAGTGTTTAAAGCCCCCCACGTTGTGGAGGGCTTATTTTTAGTCGGTCAGGGTAAAATTGTAATGAAGAGTGGTCCACACTCCAACCGGCATATCGTTGTTTCTTGCACTGGTCCACCGTGTGTTGTATGCGGCGGCTATAGCAGCTTCGTCCAGAGAAGTTACACCGCTCTCTTCAAGAATCTGCACGTCCTTGATCTGCCCGTCACTTCCAATATACAGCCACAGCGTTACAACACCCTCCACACCTGCAAGCCGGGCAATTTCCGGGTATTCCGGTGGCGGCATGTATGTACAATTAGGCAAAACTTCTGAGGGATCAAACCCCGGAGGCCCTATTTCATCGCCAAAACCGTTTTCGCCTGCAACGAAATTTTCGATGGTTTCCACGGTTCTGAGCCCTACAGTATCCGTACTCATGGAAATTACAACAGGGTCTTTTTCAATCTCCTGCTCTAGCTCCTGAAGCAGACGGTCCTGTTCTGCAACTACCTCCTCTTCCTTCTGTTCAACAGTTGCATCGTATGGAAGAAAAGCATCAACGGCATCCATAACAGTATCCATTGTTCTTGTGGAAAGCCTGCCCAACTCCATCACGGGTGCAAACTGAAAAAGCACATTCAGAAACAGAAGACCTGCAAGAAAGCCGATCTCCATACCCATTCCCTTTAATCCAGTCACTTCACACCTCCTCTCTCTGTAAGTGATACAGCTCAGGTGCGAAGTTTGTTCCATTTACTACCGAAGGTCGGGTGTAACCTCACTGACTCCGCCTGGCAGATCACGCACAGAGTACCCGGCATCTGCCAGGTCATCTCTTAGTTTGTCTGCCTCCTGAAACAGTTTGTTCTTCCTGAGATAACCTCTTAATTCACCGAGAATTCTGCACAGATCCTGTGTTGACCCGCCGGTGTTCTCTAAAACCAGTTCAACGCCAAGCACACCTGTAACAAGACTGTCCAGAAGAGCTGCCATTGCATACTTGTCCGCCTCGGAAATCTCCCGTTCAAGAAGAATGTTTCCCGCTCTAACAAACTCAAACAGAACAGCAAGTGCCGACGGGGTGTTCAAATCGTCATCCATGGCCTTCCTGAACTCAGTTTCTGTATTTCCAACAAGCTCTGCCACGCCCTTTGACGGGTTTTCTGATTCTAAACTACCTAGCCTTGATCTGAAGCTGACAAGCCTTTCAAGACCGCTCTTCGCCCCGGCAAGCCCCTGGTCGGAAAAATCAAGAGGGCTTCTGTAATGGCTTCTGAGTATGTAAAGCCTTACCACCATTGGATCCCAGCGCTTGAACAAGTCACGGAGAAGAGTAAAGTTTCCAAGACTCTTGCCCATCTTTCTGCCGTCTACAGTAACCATGTTATTGTGTACCCAGTAGTTAACGAACTGCTTGCCTGTAGCAGCAGTCGACTGGGCAATTTCACACTCGTGGTGGGGAAAAACATTTTCAACCCCGCCGCCGTGTATGTCAAGAGTCTCTCCCAGATACCTCATGGACATTGCAGAACATTCAAGATGCCACCCTGGATATCCCCAGCCCCAGGGGCTGCTCCATTTCAGTATGTGATCTTTCCCTGCGTCTTTCCAAAGGGCGAAGTCCCGTGGATTACGCTTGTCGCCGGCAGTGGAGATTCGTGTACCGCTTCTTTGATCGTCTACCGTTCTTCCGCTGAGTTTTCCGTAGTCTGGAAAAGACGAAACATCAAAGTAGACATTCCCGCCTGACTGATAAGCGTGGCCTTTTTCAAGAAGGACTTTAATAAGCTCGATCTGCTCCGGGATGTGTCCGCTTGCCCTCGGTGAAATATCCGGTCTGAGATTGCCCAGAATATCCATATCATGGAAATAGCTGGCTGTGTATTTCTCTGCAATTTCCATGGGTTCAAGCTTTTCCAGAAGAGCCTGTTTCTGCAGCTTGTCTTCTCCTGCGTCGGCATCGTCTGTAAGGTGCCCTACATCGGTGATGTTCTGCACATACCTGACCTTGTACTCAAGATATCTGAGATACCTTATAAGAACATCAAAACTGACATAACTCTTGCCGTGCCCAAGATGGCTATGGCCGTACACAGTGGGACCGCATACATAGATGCTGACAAACGGTGGTTCCTGTGGAACGAACTCCTGTTTTTTTCTGTTCAAAGTATTGTAAAGGGAAAGCATATCGACTAACTCTCTTTCCAGTAATCGGTGTGCATGGCCTCTCTTGCCATACCCATGGTTTCTTCTCCTGCTCTTGTGGCCCTTTTCGTTCCCTCAAACAGAATGTCTTCAACAACACCCGGTTTGTCAAAGCTGGCCCTTCGTTCCCTTATGGGTGCAAGAGTTTCCTCAAGTTTGCCGATCAGATTCTTCTTGCATGACACGCAGCCGATGGTTCCCTTCCTGCAGGAATTCTCGATCTCCGGCACCTCTGATGCATTGAATGCCTTGTGGTAGGCAAAAATCGTACATATCTCCGGATGCCCGGGGTCTGTTTTATGAATGCGGGCAGGGTCTGTTACCGCGCTCATCACTTTTTTCTTTATCTCCGCAGGATCATCCTTCAGGTATATGGCATTCCCCAGAGATTTGCTCATCTTGGTGTTCCCGTCAAGACCAATAAGCCTTGATATATCACTGACCATTGCCTCGGGCTCTGGAAATACTTCCCCGTAGAGTTCGTTGAACCTTCTGGCAACAAACCTCGTAACCTCAACATGGGGAAGCTGATCTTCACCCACAGGAACAAGATTCGCTCTGCAGAACAGAATATCAGCAGCCTGGCTCACCGGGTATCCTAGAAAACCGTAGGTCATGTCTGTAAACCCGTACTGTTTTGCTTCAGTCTTTATGGTAGGGTTGTGTTTCAGGCGGCTCACCGAAGTGTAAAGCCCGAACAGAACAGTGAGTTCGGCAATCTGTGGAACCATACTCTGAACAAAAATGCTGACTTTTTCCGGGTCAAGCCCTGCTGCAATGTTGTCTAGTGTAACTTCCCGTACGTTAGTTCTTATGAGTTCCGGTGTTTCCCAGTGGGTGGTAAGTGCCTGTATATCCGCCACTATAATGTAGGTCTCATACTGGTTCTGAAGTTTCACTCTGTTTCTGAGTGAGCCTACAAAATGCCCCAGGTGAAGGGGACCCGTTGGCCGGTCACCGGTAAGGATTCTCTGCATTTCTCCTCTTTCAATTTTACAGGTTTATTCTCACCGGGGAATCTGAATCGCGGAAATCCCTTAAATCAATTTCACCAGTGTACATTTCCACAAGATTGATAACCGTGTCTACTGTTGGTTTTACCGCCGGGCAAACCTTCGAGTAGTCTTCAAGGTAACGCAGGGTCTGGGGAATGTATTTCAGATACTTGTCTTTGCCCAGAGCTCTGTACTGATAGGCAAATGTACCAACAGCTTTCATGTTCCTCTGGAGGGCACTGAAAACAAATTCGAACAGGTTAGCCCCACTGATACCCAGAATGTATGATGAAGCGAGCCCTTTCCAGCCATCACCGCAATCTCTGTAACTGTCACGCAGAAGACTGGACAGATCGTAGCACGGTGGCCCGTGCCTTGCATCCTGCCAGTCGATGATGTGTACTTTTCCTCTGTGAATCATCAGGTTTGCAGAATGATAATCTCTGTGGGTAAAAGATGTTATTCCAGACCCCATGGCCCTCTCGGATAATTCCCGAAAACGAACCTGAAGCTCGGACAGTTCATCAACAGGCACCCTGAGAAGCCTGAAAAAAAGATGCTCCAGGGTCTGCTCCAGCTCAGCCATGAAAAAACTTGGTGTAAAGTACCTCCGGCCTGCTATACTGTTGCTGGCTATCTCGGGAGTTATTTCCCGCTGAAGCCTGCGAAGCAAACCAAGAGATTCATTGAGGTATCTGTGGTAACTGCCGTTGTCTTCAATATCACAAAGCCTTGTGGTTCCGAGATCTTCCTGAATTACATAACCAAACGATTCATCACTCAACAGAACCTCGGGAAGCGGAAAATCCATTCCCCTCAGAAGTTTGTAGATGTCGAGCCATGGCCACAGAGGAGTGCGGGAACTGTCCATCACCACCACAGTTTTACCGTTGTGCTCTACCCTGTAAAAATCTCTGGCTGACGCATCTCCAGCAATGGGAACGATAGAACTGACCGCCCCATAATGCTCGCCTACCCAGCGTGCAACATCTTCCATCCGTTCAGTCAAACATCAACCCCTTTTCACAAACCACGGTACAATATCATTTACAAGCCTGGCCCCAGGCAAGAGCACTGCCCCCTCAAGCATAACAGAATTCCGAACAACCGCACCACTTGCGACTACACAGGAACGGCCTATCCGGTAAGAACCTTCAAGCTTTGCATCCCTGTGTACGCGAGCCGACTGATGAATATAACTTCCCTGAAGCAGCATATGCTCTCTGATAAGATGGAAACTGCCCATATCCAGCCAGTCTGTATCTGTAATATACTCATTAATGAATATACCTTCCTTTTCCGCTGCACTGCGGAGCAGTGTAAAAAAACCGATTGAGAGCTGCTCTTGCTTGGCAATACCCGCCACTTCTGGTGAAACAACGCTTACTCCCAGATAGTGCCTGGGATTCCCGTTTACTGTTAAAGAACCGTATTTACCATAGCCTGGAAAATTGCCTGTAAGTACCGTCCACTTTGAACCTGTTGAAAAATGATACTCAACCATCTCCTGCACAGGCACATCCAGAACCATATCGGTGTTCGAGATGATCCACTGCCCTTTGAACATTTCTGCATTCACCGAAAGCGTCCCGGGAAGCCCAAGTGGTTCTTCTTCTAAAAGCAGCTCTGTTCTTCCATGCCAGCACCGGCGTACCTCCTGCTGGACGAGGTCGGAACACTTTGTTGCGTTACAGGCCACAACATCAGGTTCAATAACCTTAAACTGATCGACAAGTTTACCCAGAAGCGTGGTCTCGCCCCATGGCAGAAGAGCTTTCGGGCGATACAGAGAAAGGGGTTCCGCCCTTGTGCCGTAACCGGCAGTAAGTAACAGAACCCCCTGAATACCGTTGCCGGTTAGTTTAGCCGTAGATCTCTTTTCTGTTGCAGTCACAAACTTTAATTCTTCTGCGCTGAGGGCGCCAAGTGTTCTTAAGCCCTGTTCTGGCTGCAATGTATACCACTGGAACCTTTTCCTTGCCGCAGACAGGACAAATCTCTTTGTGAGAAGTACGGGTCTCGTGAGCAAGCTTTGCTGCGAATGTTCTTTCTTTCTTGGGCATCATCTATCCTTTCGCGCCATGGCCGGTATCTGCCCGGCAAGCTCCACAACTCTGTCAAGGAGCACCCTTTCGGAGATTTCTTCCAGGGCGGCTTTTATTACCAGTAAAATGCCCCTTCGAACCTGTGAATAAGATTCACGGCCCGGTGAGGCCCACCACACAGGGCACGAGTATAACATCTTATCCACTGTACCCGCAACCCCTTCAGGGTTAAACTTTCTGCTCTCTTCAAGAACAAAGTAAACAAGCCTCCAGTAAGCCTGATGATCGGCGTTTTTCGAGTGTTTCCATAGTGGGAACGGTTCCCCTGCATCAAGATCGCCGGCAGTGGTTGACCAGCTACCCCGGGGAATACTGCTTTCCCGCAGCGGGAACTGTTCCAGTATTCTGTTCAGTGAAGAAATCCCGATTCCATCCAGAGATTCCATCCTGTTAATAAAAGGTCTCAAGAAGCTGTCTACAGCTCCACCCCGATGATGGCCGAAAGTTTCCCCGTCCATGGCAATTACCACATACGAATCGTCGTCTCCAGTCCACGAACGGAGATCTTCAACCATTCTGTCTGCCATCTTTGAACCATTGTCTCCGTGGAAAGAAATCATGTTCGACCAGTAGTTGCTTCTAAGAAACACCGCTGTTCCGTCAACAGACGGAATCCATGATGAAGGTACTTCCTGCTTTGAATACACCCATGGAACATCATCGGTGATTGTCCACCTGTACCCCATGGATCCAATAAGATTAACAGTTGCTGTATCAACAGCCATCTCCGGTGGAAACACACCATGGGGGTGGAACACTTCACCTATAAGTTGTGCGTTGCCTGCTGTATTAAGCTCTATCTGTCTCTTCGCTTCCCTCCCTGGAATCAAAGGCAGTATGGGATGGAAAGCACCGCTTGATGTAAAGGTACACTTTGAAAGCTTCGATGCAATCTTCAGGGTTTCGGGGCAGTACTCTGCAAGCTGCTCTGTTAAACAGTAGTTCATGTTAACGGTAAACTCGGCACCTGTTTCAAGCAGCAGCTCGAACAGTGGTCTGTAGCACTCTGTATCTATCCTTTTTACAATTTCTGGATCCTGAGTGGGGGGCTGATAAAAGTGAAGCAGAAAACCCACATGTTTCATAAAGACCAGTTTCCACGAAAACTGACGATATCTCCCGGGTTCAGCTTCAGTTTCTGTGCGGCAGACCCGCCTGAAACAGCTATCTCGTAAAATCCCTGACTGCCCTTAAGAAACAAAACCCCGTGGGAATCGGCCACCTGGCTGTAGTAATTAACAGGAACAATGGAAGTACTGCCTGAGCCGGTTATCACCTCTGCGGGCACAAATCCTTTGAGGTCTTCCTCGGTAATGCATGTAACACAGTTACCGAAGTTGTCCACATGCAGAACAACCGCAGTAAGACCGTTTTTTTCTTGAAGAACTCTGGGTTCCTCCAGCATAACCGGGTTTTCAAGAGGAGAAAGAAAAGAAGCCCAGCCCGGATCCAGCGCAAGCCTGGCTGCTGCCGGTGCAAAGACATCTCTACCATGGAACACAGGGGCAGAACCTGGCTCCGGATCGGGAAGTTTCCACGCCCTTACAGAACCTGGCAGCATTGCAATCAGTCCGTTGTCGGGTGCCACAATAAATCTGCCACGCCACAGGGCAGCAAGCCCCAGCCTGTTGCTTCCCACACCGGGATCTACAACGGCAAGTGTTACAGAGCCCTCTGGAAGCCAGGGAAGCGTTGAACGCAGATGATAAGCACCGTGCATAATATTTCCAGGCAGCACCGAGTGGGTAATATCAACCACCGGTGTGTCGTACCCGGAAAAAGAAAGGATTACGGCTTTCATCTGAGCAACATACCCGTCAGAGTAACCGAAATCGGTCAGAATAAACAAGGGTGTTTTCACTGCCAGCCTCCTATTTACCTGTGTTTGACCACAACAAGAGTTCTGTCGTCAGCCTGTGTTAACCCCTGACCGTGGGTATTCATTGCTTTCAGTATTCTCGACACTATCTGCTCTGCGTTGAGGTCTCTGTACTCCAGAACAGCTTCTTTAAGCCCGGCAACATCAAATTCAACATCGTTTTCATTCATGGTTTCGGTAATTCCGTCTGTGTACATAACAAGAACATCTCCCGGGTGCATCTGTACCGTTCCGTGTTCGTAATCTGCTTCCCTTACAACACCCATAAGCAACCCGCCGTCTTCAAGGAATTGTACATCTCCTGATCTGGAAACAACAAGAGGAGGGTTGTGACCTGCATTGCAGTATGTAAGGGTTCCATTTCTGGTATTGAGAACACTGTAGAAAAGCCCCACTAGACCAGTTACATTCCCCTCCATCGTAAGCTCGGAGTTTACCCTTTTCATTATCTGACTCATATCAAACATACTTCTGACACTGGCTCCCAGGATGCCCTTCATACCAGCCATGGTAAGGGCCGCCGGAATACCTTTGCCTGAAACATCCGCAACTGCCATGCCAAGATTTCCATCTGGAAGACTGAAAAAATCGTAGTAGTCACCGCCAACTTCTTTGGCCGGACTGTAGTGCACGGCTATCGTGTAGTTCTCATACCTGGGAGCCTCGGCAGGCAGCAGCCCCATCTGTATCTTCCTGGCAGTGCTAAGTTCCTCGGCCAGCGAATCCCCGCTTGCATACCTGCCAAGATACAGATCTGGAAGCTTTTCCCGAAGTTCCCTGGAAGTTGTAATTGATGGGTGGCTTGTTACCAGTTGGGCAACTGCGCTTCTTACATTCTCTGATCTGTCATTTAGCAGCATGGTAATCTTCTCTACAACACCTGGAATACCCCCAAGCCCATCCAGTTTCTCTATGGCTGCTATCGTTTGAAGCCTTACTGAAGGATCGGGGTCATCAAGAGCTTTCAGGTAGAACTTGACCCTGTTGTGCGGTTCAAGGAAAGGAGAATTGCTTATTCCGCGAAGCACTGCAGATCGAACGAAAGGATCTCTGTCAGCAGCCAGTATTTTTACTTTTTCCGGTATCTCTTCCGGCCTGCAAAACTCTGCCAGCGCCTCTCCTGCAGCAGCTCTTACAGATCGTTTCTCGTCGGAGGCCAGATCACCGAGCAAAGCGATTTCCCACCTGCCGGTCATTCCCAGACGGTGGATTCCCAGAGCAACAGATTTTCTTACAGCGGGATCAGGATCTTCAGAAAACCTGGTAAGCAACTGGTCGGCGTGTTCGGCAACAGAATCTCTGTTCCACAAAATGAACCACGGCAACCTTGACCGCTCCTCAACGGTTCCTGTTTCCAGAAGAACACGGGTAACATCAACGGCAATCCCCGCAACATCACTTCTGCCCCCTGCAAGCAATTGCGACAGGGCTTCCCTGGCCCCGTAACCTTCTGAAGACAAAACTATTCGTATGAGTTCATTCTGTTCTGAATCGTCGAGAATTCTGATGTATGGAAGAACCATGGCAGCCATCTCACTGCTCTGAGGCATGTTCTCTGAAATCAGCTTCCAGAGAGTTGACTTTTCCTGCTGCGTAAGATCCTTGTAATTCATCAGCATACACTGGGCAACTGTTCGGATGTCATCGGGAGGGATGCTGGAAAACAGTGTGTCTCTGATGGTTTTCCTGAAAAATCTGATACGGGCTCCTATGTTGGAGGCAACAAGGCTGCGGCCGCCCCTGGGAAGTCTCTGCATTAGAAGCCACAGCAGATCACAGGATTCCTCTTCAAACTCCCCCAGCTGTCTGTTCATCAGACCAACCACAAGATTCATCAACTCTGTGCTATCACCTCTGTCCAGAACGGTGTTAACAATCCTCATTTCCCTTTCTGAAGCATGCGGAAATTTTTTCCCTATGTAAAACAGAACAACTCTGAACACAGCAGGAGCGTTATCTTCAAGCAGGTTTGCAACAATATCGCCGGGGTCTCCTGAATCACCCCACATATCTATGCTTAGAAGAAGACTCGCCCGAACCAGATCATCTTCATCGCGAGAAGCGGTTTCAACAAGATCCCTGAAGTAATGGTCTTTTCTCAGCCACGGAACACCCATGGAACGGGCAAGGGCTCTTCGTGTTTCAACAGATCCTGACTCAAGAATGTGACGGCACAAGCCCTCAGCCGCCCTGTCAAAGGCCTCCCTGTCGGCCAGAAGCATTGCCAGGAAATCGTTCAGCCCATCCACATGAGTCTCCCTTGAGGCGGTAAACAAAAGCCTTGATTTCTCGGAAGAAGACAGATGTCTGTACATATGGGCAATGTTGTAACCGGCTCTTCTCTGCTCTGGATTTTCTCCGTTCAGAAGAGTTTCCATAACCACTCTGACCAGTGGACTTCCTGCTCCTGAAAGCTCGGTCATTCCCCTGTCCACCGCATCCAGAACAATTGTGTCGCCGCTGCAAAGATGTATTTCCCCACCGATTTTCAGTCGTCTGAAAGGTGAATCTCCTCTGTATGCCCTTGAGTCAAGGTACATTTCATTGAGTTTATTGGAAGATGGAAATGTCTCTCTCAGAAGAAAATGTAGCCTGGACCAGATTTCAATCAGGCTGTTTTTAAAAATCGCTTCTGAAACTATCGGTTCAAACAGAGAAAGCAAAACAAGTTCAGCCTTTGCAAGCAGATCAAGCCCCCGAAAAGTCTCCAGAGCTTTCTGACCCTGTTCCACTCTCCACTGCCGGTTTGTTTCCGGAGAAGGCAGCTCAACATGCGCATCTCCAAACAGAGAGAACAACCCGGATATTCTGGGATCCGATGATGTAAGAACTACCCTGCGCCTTGAATCAGTCGATTTCAGAATAATGGTAAACGCGGCGTGAAAAAGATGAAGCGGATGTATAAGGGTCATTCTGCGAATAGAATCTATGTCGAAAAGGATGGCACAGTCTTCCGGCCCCCTCAGTTTCATTTCAACAAGACCGGAATCTATATCTTTGTCTATCAGCTCTATAGGAACAAGACCCTCATCCGAAGCTTCCATAAGAAGCAAACGGGCCAGGGTTGTTTTTCCAGCCCCCGGCGGACCGGAAAGGCACACGAAGCCTCTGCTGCGAAGTATCGTTGAGGCGGCAATAAGGCTGTCACCGTCGATGGACTCGCCTGCCACTCCATTCCAGGATCGAATCAGCTCCTCTCCTGATGGGTATGTAGTCATGGCTCTGTCGATTCCCGATATCCAGTTCTGCACTGAATTGTGAACAATGGAAGCCAGATGATTCTGGTTCTGAAACGACCAGCAGCGATTCCATTCTTTCAGCTTGGCAAACACGGGTTCGGAATAGGACGGTTCCCCGGCAACCAGTGCACCCACAGGAACCCCGAACCGCAGAAGCGAAAAAAACATCGATCTGGCAAGCACGGAAGGCTCTGTTCCCAGAAGCATCAGTGCCGCATCAGGCTTGGATACCTGCCCTCCTGCTGCCAGTTCCATCCTGTCGGCCCATGCAGGTACCCGGAGTTTGCCGATTTCCGATACTACAACAGCACCCTCACCGCCTGAAATAACACTGCTGTCTGTCCAGACGAAAAGTTCGAAACTATGGGCCATCAGTACTCCGTCAGCTGAGAGGCCAGATCAGAGTGGCTCTGGTTTTTCCTTCCGGATTCAACCCGTAATCAAGCCAGCGGGCCAGATTCCTTGCAATAAGAACACCCCTGCCACGACTGCTGATCAACGCTTCACCCTCGCCGGGCTCGTGGCCGAGGTCAGCATCGGGCTGCCAGGTTCCGCAATCATCTACCAGGAACTGCAGCCTTCCTGGGAAAGCATCTATGTGGATGGTAACGGCCTTCCCGGGGTCGCCTTCGTTACCGTGCTCCATCGCGTTTTTTACTACTTCCATAACGGCAATAGAAAGACCGGTTGCATCTTCCTCGCTTACACCTGAGGTGATACCGATTCTCTCTACAAAAATCTGCACTGACTCAATGATGGAACCTTCGCTGGGGATTTTCAGAACTATTCCCTTGAGCAAAACTATTCCTTAAGGCTTGCGAGAGCTTCATCTTCATCGGTAAAGGTCTCGAAAATTGTTATGAGTTTAGTGATAATAAACAGTTCATTAATCTTTTTTGTAGCGTTAAGAATAGCCATTCTACCACCTTCTCTTGCCAGAGAAGTGTGGCCGCTTACAAGAACTCCGAGACCGGAACTGTCCATCCAGGCCACATGCCCCAGGTCAAGTAGAACGTTACCCATATCGTTGTTGATGGATGTCTGGAATACTGTTTTCAGATCCATCAGATCCGGGCCGCTTATCACCTTTCCACTGAGGCGTATGATCTTGATTCCGTCTTTGATCTCTTCTTTAATTTTCACTCTCTACCTCCGGTATTAAGACTAAACAAACACTCCCGTATTCGTCTAGAATAGATAATTCAGAAACCAATGTCACGAGCAAAGCACAAAATCCTTCCAGTTCACAAGCCCTTTGCCCTCAAGAAAACCTTGCATGGCCTGCGCTGCACCGGGCTTTCTAGATGCTACAACAATGGGTAGACCCTGTATGTTCTCCCAACTGGAAATATCAACAACTGGACACCCTCTTAGAAGCCGACCTTCAGGAACAGGCACAGGAGAAAGAAACGCCTGAATTACAAACCCCTCTCTCTGGATGTGCTTACCCAGCCGTCTTGCTGTCTGGCCTGCACCGGCCACAAAGACCTTCTTCCCCTGCAGGCATGGAACCAGCCCAAGATACTTTGCTTTTGCTCTGTAAAAAGAAGTAAGCGAATACACTGAACTGACTCTGCTGAACCTATCAGGTCTCTCTCGCCAGGCAAGAAGTGTTTTAGGAACCCTGACGAACCTGAAACCCAGGCTCCACAACCTGAGCCAGAGCTCGTAGTCTTCCGGAAGACCGCAGTCGCTGTAGCCACCGGCCTCAATCACAGCTTCTCTGCTGTAGAACACAGACGGATGCGGAACAGGGCTTTCAACAAACAGATTGTGCTCTATATCTTCAGGTGATTCCAGACGGTTTATCCACGATTCGTAGCGCCTGTAACCCAGGCTTACTGCTGAGTCGGGAAAACTTCTTACCCTGCAGGAAACAACTGTTTTCTCTCCGCTCTCCTCTGCTGCGGCAAGCTGAGAGCTAAGCCTGCCCGGGTGACAAATATCATCGCTGTCAAAACGAGCGATCCATTTTCCTCGGGCATGACTCAAGCCTGAGTTAAGAGCCTTCACCAGCCCTCTACCACCCTGACACAGTTTGAACCTTGTATCGCGCAGACAGAAACCGTTTGCAATACAACGGGAACTGTCTGAAGACCCGTCATCAACCATTATTACTTCAAAATCGGCAAATGTCTGTGAAACCAGAGAATCCAGAGCAGTCTCAAGAAAACTCTCTGAATCTTTGAAAGGCAGCACAACTGAAACGGCAGGAGAACCCAACTATCTCATGCTCTCGAAGGCCGCTCGCAGCTCTTCAGAAGTACCAACCGGCCGGTTGCAGGCGCCGCCAACGCAAAGCTGAGCATAAGGCCATCCGGACATTGGCAGATAAGCCTCGGCCATGGCTACAGAGTCTTCATAAACAGAAGGGTCGAGAAAATCATAGCCCTCATCGCCTGCAATGGAAACCGCCTCTGCAAGAAGAGCGGTTACCGCTTCATCATCTGCAGAACCAACCACATAGATGTGCACATCCGGAACCTCTTCCAGCAGTTCAACCTCTTCACCGGAAGCACCGCTTACAGCTGCGGCAAACCACTGGGCACTGCGGGCTCCGATAGCCCTTGCAGTTTCCT
>Ga0256845_1001243_pt1 | contig 20942 bp, 23 predicted proteins | sample RiftiametaG_FD_189101 | JGI IMG/M metagenome (GOLD analysis project Ga0256845, IMG submission 189101) | Tube worm associated microbial communities from hydrothermal vent at the East Pacific Rise, Pacific Ocean - Riftia | ecosystem: Host-associated > Annelida > Integument > Unclassified ...
GGTATAGATATTCACTACCTCTCTAATGCATACAGTGCAGCTTCCTTTGACATGTACCCTCTTGCTCTACCCACAGCACTTACTTCTGCTGTGCTTGATAGTGAAGATAAAGAAGCACTCAAACAGATAGAAAAGATGATAGAGAAAAAAACTTTTTTAGTGCATATAGATATTAACAAACTAGGAACTGGTTATAAAGGGTATGTAAAAGACATCAATGAACTCATAGATGCCGATACTAAAATCAGACTTATGATGACTGCACTTAAGTTTACGGGAGATATTAAAGATAATAAATTTTCAAGTATCAAACAGACCCTTAAAAACTTCAGCATTCATAGTAACGATGATGAAATAAATATGCAAATCAATAACCTTACAAGTAACTATGCCGTAACAGGTAGTACAAAATATGACTACACTACTGACTATTTGCTAGAAGAGATACTTGTTACTGTTAAAGATGAATTTAAGTTACGTGTAGCCAATGTCTCTATGGACTCAGACGCAAAAGTAAGCAATAGTCTTGCCGCAGTCAATGCAAAAACCAAAGTCGATAGTATCCACTTTACCAAAGGGCAAAAAACAAGTACCCTAGAGTCTCTTGTCTTTGACATGAAAGCAAAAAATTTCGATATGCAAGCGTTAGAAAAACTAGAGACTATTGACCCAGATAATAAACAAGAGCTTCTTGTCACTTTTCAAAAACTTATCTCTCATGGTATTCACTTTGAGATACCAAATTTCTCTGTACAAAATGTGGTGTATGAAAACCAAAAGCTAGAAGGGTTCAAGCTCACAAGCAGTTTTGATATAGACAAAAAATTAGATTTAGCAGCACTCGAACAAAATCCTATGGCTGCCATAGGTGCAATGGATGCTAACCTTCACCTTACTCTCTCTAACCAACTATTAGAGCTTATCGCTAAACAACCTCAAGCCATGTTAGTGATGATGCTTTTCCAACCTAAAGATGTCAATGGTCAAAAGGTTTACAAGGTAGAGTTAAAAGATGGTACACTCAGTGTCAATGGCAAAAAAGCGATGTAACGCAAACCTAGACTAAAAAAGGCTTGGGTCATCCAAACCTTTTACTCTAAATGTCTTACGATGAATAGGACATCTATCATATTTCACTAAAGCCTCCATATGGGCTTTAGTCCCATACCCTTTATGTTTTTCAAACCCGTACTCTGGGTACTCTTTAGCCTGTGCAACTATCTCTCTATCTCGTGTGACTTTAGCCAGTATACTCGCAGCAGACACTTCTTGCACTTTATCATCTGCCTTGATCATAGTAGTAATGTTAGAGACTCCAAAGGTACTGTTACCATCAAACAAGTAGTCCACATCTGGCAAGTGTTTTTGTATGGACAGTAAACCATTGTGTAAACACTTTGATATTCCTAATTCATCTACTTCTTCTGCCGAAAAAGAGACGATGTGGTACTTACTGTTAGCTATCACCAAAGGGTACAAAGCCTCCCGTTTCTTCTCAGTCAACTTCTTAGAGTCCATCAACCCCTCAACCTCACCAGTCAACACCACCCCAGCCATGACTAGTGAACCTGCAAGTGGGCCTCGTCCTGCTTCGTCTATGCCGCATAGGGGTTTAGTTTTATTTTGCATTTTATCTCCATATTATATTTATGTGTTGTTCATATTTTTGGTGTTGTAAGGGTACAACACCCTACGATATCTCCATACATTTTATATACCTAACAATTCATAATTTCTGTAGGGTGTTGTACCCCGACAACACCTTTTTAATTTGAACATCAAACCAACCCTAACTCTTTAGATATATCTCTTATCAATTTTGACAATGGTCGTTTGTGTAAATTGTCATCTTCAAATAGATACTCTCCAAACAAATCTTGTTTGACTTCCTCTTCTGTTTTCTCTGTGAATTTGGCTAATTCTTTTATACGACTATCTGGGTATTGTTTACGTTTATTTATCATCTCTATGACTTTGTATTTGTGGTATTCATAACGTCCATCTAGTTCAAAAACTTCTATATATTTTTCATATTCATTCGTAAAATCCTCTTTTAATAAAAGTTCAAAATCTTCTGTATTTTCTATCTGTAAGTTTACATTTTGCATAAAGGTTTTGAATTTTACTTTTTTATCGAAATTAAAATGAGATGCTGTAGGTGATACGTTACCTATATCTCTATCTTTTTTTAATTTAGAGTTACAAACATAACATGAAGGTACAAAATTATACAAACTAAGTGCTAAATGAGGATACTCACTTTTACTTTTTACATGGTCTATTGTATATCCACTTTTAATATTTTTATTGGTAGCTTTAAATACATTTACAAATTCTATATTACAATAATAACAAGTATGTAGGTCTATATACTCTTTAAATATATCTGATATATGTTCTTGGTATTTACCCTGATAATTAAATACTTCTCTTATCTCACTCTCAATATTTAAAGGCAATTTAATGTTTAAAAGTTTATCAAAGGAGTTACAAAGAAGAGACTTCAAATCACACCCTAAATCATCTTCAAATTTCTCTTGGTATATTTTCTCCAATGTTTTATACGCATAATTTTTATATTTACGTTGTGATATATCATCATAATACAGGTCTTCAATTTTTGAATAATTAGTTATTTTAATCATCATCTAACTCAGCTAATTGTTTTTGCAGTCGTGCCTTTAATTTCTCTTTAGCTACTTTTTTATCAAAAAATTTATCTATTTCCAAAAGATGATTTTCTAAAACTTGTTTCAAATATGGGTCACCTACTATAGATTGTGTCTGACGAAAACCTTTCTCTCTGTTTTCATATATCTTCTGCAAACATTTTTTATGTCTTTTTTTCTTAGTAATATTATGAAAATCTATAATCTCATTTATCTTCCCCTTAGCAAACTCACCCATAAGCCCATCATCCATGAAGAAGCTATCACTTAATAATGTATGAATATTTGCTCCAAAGGTTTGTTTTTTATTCATCACTTCATCATGCTTTAGAACCTTACATTTTCCATCTTCATATGTATCTAAAAAGATGATATTTTGTTTTGGAATGTCTGATAGGAGGAATGGGGAGTGGGAAGTGAATATAATATGTATTTTTTTATCAGAAAAGTTATCTTGTATAAATTGAACTATAAATGAAATATATTTTTTTTGCCAATTTGGATGTAAAAAGTTTTCTCCTTCATCAATAAGCAATAATATATTTTCTTTATCAATAGATGAATATATTGTGTTAAACAAGTATATAAACTGATATTCCCCATCACTCATACTGGGAAATAAGTCAAAATTAAATACATTTTTACCAAAGAATGGGGAATATGAATTATTGTCATTTTTGCGTTTTATTATTTCTATATATGTTTTAAAAAAGTTATCCTCTACATTTCTTATATTGATATAATTATTTGTCACAAAAGAAAAATCCTCTAAATATGTTTGTAACGAAGTAATAAACCTGGATATTGAAGCTTTTATAGAATCATGCTCAATATAGGTTTGTAAATCTGACATTGTTTTATTATAATCTTTCTTAGCAACTACATCAAAGTCTATTTTATTATTAAATAAATAAGCCAATAACAAAAGAATATGATATATTTTCATTCTTTTTGAAATATCCTCTTCAAAAACACTATATGTATGAGAAAAATCAATATCATCGTTTTTTATAAGCTCTAATAAATCATAATAATCATCGTGGATAGAGATATTTATAAGTTCTGGTATTTCAAAGGGTAAATAAAGATTGTTGTTTTTTAAGAAATCATACAATAGTAAATACTCTTTTTGGCTATGGGAAGGCGTTGGTTTTGTAAATATCATTTGAAAATCTTCTTCATATGTATTTATTGTTTTATGTGCAATAAAAGGTTGAACATTTATGGTGAGTTCTAATTCTTTTTTGGAATATAAATATAAATTATGCTCTTTTTCAGTATAGTAAATAGCAATTTTTCCAACATCTAAGACTGCTACAGGAAATGGACTAACTTTTGGATTTTCATAACTTTGATTATCAATTAATTCCAAAACATTACTCTTCCCACTCCCATTCTTCCCAACAATAGCCGTCACATTAATATTATCACCAAAAAAGTTTTCTATATATTGTTTATTACCTTTTTCATCAATATTCTTATTAATGGTTAATGTCTCACCATCATAATGACAATTAAACTTTGGAGAAAAATTAAACTCTTGTTCTTCTATATTCTTATACTCCTCCACCCACAAATAAACCAGCTCCATTCTTTCCCCTTGAAATTATTACAATGATTATATCTAAATTCATGGTGTTGTCATGGGACAACACCCTACCAAATTTACTACCAATATTAAATTTATTTTGCTTTCCAACCGTAGGGTGTTGTACACTTACAACACCGATAACCCAAACATGTAAATAAATTGTAAATACATTATGTAACTCATATTTTTGGTGTTGTCGGGGGACAACACCCTACACCCTCTTGTTATCCAATTCAAAAATATGACAATTTGACATATTTTTAACACTTCGTTAACATCTATGCTACCATCTCTTATGTCAAACTATAAACGATTATATCTTGATGGGTATAGCTACTTCATCACCATTGTCACACAAGGAAGAAACCCTATACTTATAGACAACATCTCCTTACTGCGTGACAGCTTCAAACGTAGTAAACAACGGTATTGTTACAACATAGATGCTATTATTATCTTACCTGATCATATACACATGATTATGACTCCTAAAAATCCTCAAGATTACTCTAAAATCATCACACATATCAAACGGAGTTTTGTATATGGTTTAAACAAGGGTGTAAAAGAAGAAGCCAAACTAAACCTTACCTCTTCTAGCTACCATCGTAAACTCTCAGGCATCTGGCAAAAAAGATTTTATGAACATACTATACGAGATGAAAAAGATTGGTTAGAAAAAATGCATTACATCCAACATAATGCCGTTAAACATGACTTGGTAGATGATTGGAACAACTGGAAACATTCGTCATTCATAAACAAACCGTAGGGTGTTGTACCCTTACAACACCATGAATATTGGATTATTATAAAAATATAAATTTGGTTTGGATATTTGGGCTATTGGTGTTGTCGGGGGACAACACCCTACATGTCTGCTAATACCTCTAAAAACGCTTCCCCATACCTCTCAAACTTCACTTCACCTATCCCATGTACTTCTAACATCTCAACTTTGTTTTGTGGTTGTTTGTTACTCAGGTCTTTGAGTGTTTTGTCTGAGAATACGATGTAAGGAGGTATGCCTTTGGCAGAGGCTATTTGTGTACGTAATTCTCTTAACTTGTCGTACATGTCTACATCGTAGTCGTCGAAGTAGGTTACTTTCTTTTTAGCTTCTGCTACTTGTACTGTAAGGCGTTCTTTTTTGAGATCTATGCTGTGTGCACCTTTGATGACTTCTGCACCGAATTCTGTCAACTTGTAAACCTTGAACTCACCTATGGCTACCGCACCAAGCTCTAAAAGCTTGTCACCTATGGTAAGCCATTGGTTCTTGGTATATTCGTCTCCTATACCGTAAACAGACAAGCTATCGTGCCCATTCTGCAATAGACGTTGCTCTTTACTCCCCTTGAGTACATCTACAATGTAGTGAAGCCCAAAGCTCTGCTCAGTTCGGAGTATAGCAGAGAGCATCATACGTGCAGCCGTGGTGATGTCAACTTTCTCTGACTCTGGTGCAGTACAGTTGTCACATTTGGTACCACATGACTCTATACGGTCATCAAAGTAGGCAGCGATGCTTTGGTGTCTACAGTTCTCTGAGTTGGCAAACCTTACCATACTGTCAAGCTTGTTGAATGCATGTTGTTTATAAGGAGTCTCTGGTAGATCTTCTATAAACATCTTTTGTTGCACAATGTCTGCGGCAGAGTAAAGAAGCAAGGTCTCTGACTCGACACCATCTCGTCCTGCACGTCCTATCTCTTGGTAGAAGTTCTCTAGGGTTTTTGGTAGTGTCATGTGTACCACAAAACGAATGTTAGACTTGTCTATCCCCATACCAAATGCGATAGTAGCTACGACTATCTGTACACGGTCAGCAACAAAGTCTGCATAGGTATTGTTTTTCTCTTGGGTAGGTAGTCCTGCATGGTACGCTTTAGCCTCTATACCTTTACCTTGTAAAAAACTTGCTATGGCTTCTGTAGATTTACGTGAAAGGGTATAGATAATACCTGATTCATCCGTATGCAGTTTAAGAAACTCCAACAACTGTGCACGCCCATCTTTGATACGATGACGTGCATTGATACTTAGATTTTCACGAAAGAGGGAACCCCTGACACGCTTAGGATTAACCAGTCCTAAGTTAGTTGCTATGTCTTGTTCTACTGCGTTGGTAGCTGTGGCAGTAAAGGCAGCTATAGGTGTAGTGTTGAACTGCTCTTTAAGTAATGATAATCGTCTATAATTTTCTCTAAACTCATGCCCCCACTCAGAAACACAGTGTGCTTCATCTATAACGAAAAAGTTGATGGGAAGTTGATGCAGTAGGTTTAAAAAGTACGCATTTGTCAGGCGTTCAGGTGCGACATAAAGAAGTTTTATCTCTCCTGCTCTTAACTGTTTTTCTATCTCTTGACTCTCTTCTAGTGTTTGCATGGAAGATAACATAGCCGCCGAAATAGCATTTTCTTGCAGTGCCACAACTTGGTCATGCATAAGAGCCAACAAAGGAGAGACTACCACAGTAATACCCTCCATAAGAAGCGAAGGAAGTTGGTAGCAAAGTGACTTACCTCCACCCGTAGGAAGGATCATCAGTACATCTTCTTTATTGACGATGGCATCTACCACCTCTTCTTGTAAAGGTCTAAAAGTATCATGTCCGAAATAGTGTTTAAGTGTTTCAATTTTATTCATAGTAGAAGTGTAGCGTGAAAATTTATAAGTGAGGAAAAATATGTCATATTGACATATTTTTAGTTAAATTTATATCCTACACCCCATACAGGGTGGAAGTAGTTTTGTTCATTTTGAGGGTCTATTTTATTTTTTAGACGATTGATGGCAACATTAACTGCATTGTCATTCACCCCTTCACCATCAACTCCCCACACCTCATCACGTAAGAAGTCACGCGTAAGTGGTTTGTCTATATGTTTCATAAAAGTATGTAACAGGTTGAACTCAAGGTTGGTTAAAGCGACTGCTTGACCTTCTACAAACAAATCTTTTTTACTCAGGTCAATAGTGAGTAATTTATGTTTAAGTCTGTTTTGTTTTTGTAAGGCACCTGAACGTTTGAGCAGTGCTTTAACCCTAAGTGTCAACTCTTTGGGAGAAAAAGGTTTACACATATAGTCATCACCTCCTGCATTAAAACCCTCTTCAAGTTCAGACTCTTTTGCTTTAGCGGTAAGGAAAATAACAGGTATATCGTAACCAATCTCACGGAGGTATGCTACAAACTCACTTCCTTCCATGCCAGGTAAGTTTCTATCTACAAGCATTAAAGAAGGTCTCTCCTCTTCTATAAACTGCTCTACATTTTCGGTAGATAAAAACCCTGTCACGGAGTAGCCCTCTTTTTCCAAGTGGTACTCTATCAGTTCTAAAATATCTTCTTCATCTTCTATGATGACAATCTCTATGTTGTTTTGCATAGAGTGATTATAACACAAGAGGATACAATCTATGAATTGCCTTTAACATAATCTTTATATATGAGTGCTATGATACGTAAAAAGTACAAAAGCGAGTATCGATGAAATATCTTGTGGTTATTATTTCTCTCTTAGCACTCATATATAATGGCTTACTCCTTTATGTCGATATGCATATAGAGGCAAAGAACCATAGTGCTGTCTACAATAATCCACAGATTACATGGTCTGCTCGAGGCATTTATGATTCACCCAAAGAACAAAACAGTATCACTTCTTTTAAAAAAGCTTTTGACGCAGGTTCTATGGGTGCAGAAGTTGACTGTTATTATGATGTTTTTCTTGACAAATTTATCGTTTCTCATGATAGAACTAAAAAAGAGCAAAAAGGGCAATATCAGTACCTGTTAAAAGATGGTGAAGTTCTCTCTTTAGAAAAGCTATTTACAACGCTAGGTGAAGGTCATTATTTTTGGATTGATTATAAAAACTTAGATAGGCTTAGTACAGAAGAGACCTTAAAGGCTATCAGACGTCTCGATAAAATAACCTCTATTTACCATATAAAAAAGAGAATATACTTAGAAGGTTCTACACCCAATCACTTACAATACTACGCAGAGGCAGGATACAAAACCCTTTTTGCATTTGGTCCTTTACGTGAGAATAACATTTTTTCTTCTATCTCATCAAATTTTTATAAAATTGCATACTATTTTTACGATATGTCTGCGGTTGCCATACACTATGGCTCTATAACTAACCCTAAGTATGGTGAGACAACTCAAAAAAATCTCAAGAGTATCCCTACCTTTGTATTTCATGTACCTAACGATACTGCCTTACTAAAAAAATTAGCTAAAAACAAAGATGTAAGAGTCATTTTAGTAGGACGAGACATTAGTGTAAATAGAGCCGATATCATAAAGACAGCGATAACAGAAACACCATAATAACCTCTACTTCGCTTATGTTCATAATATTTTGATTAACAATTAAATAATTTTTTTAATTTGAAGTAAATAAAAGGAGATTAGCAACCAAGAACAAAAAGGGAAAAGATTTTTTTAAAAAATATAATTTTAGGGAAACTATATCTTGGTTGCTGAGTGTAGTATAACACTTAGTAGAAATTGATATAAGGTCATTTTGAAAATATTTTTTTCTTCAAAATGACTACCTATACTTAAACGGCAACACCCTTCAGGATGAAGAAGATAATTGCTGAGAGTGTCGCAGCAGCAGGTACAGTAATGACCCATGCCGCTACAATCTTTTTAACCATACCACGTTTTACATAATTCTCACGTAGTGTACGTTTGATGCTCTTCACTTTTTTCTTCTGTCTTTTATGGCCTTCAATAAGCTCTAACTTTTTTGCTGGATTTTCATTGGTACATGCATCAAGTTCTGCTTTGAGTGCTTGTTGTTTTTCTACTTCTATTTGTAGTTTTTCCTGTTTTTCATCCATATTTTTTGAGTCTATCCACTCTCTTAGAAACCCAACACCAAATATGGCACCCACGGCAATATGTGTAGAAGATACCGGTAAACCAAGCTGAGAAGCGATAACAACCGTAATAGATGCCGCCATCATAATAGAGAAGGCTCTCATCTGGTCAAGTTCTGTAATTTCCGAACCAACCGTTTTAATAAGTCTCGGACCAAAAAGTGCAAGACCTAGAGAGATACCTAAACCACCTACAACCATTACCCATAAAGGAATTGCTGCTTTTTTAGATACCGCAAGGTTAGTCAATGCATCATTCACTGCTGCTAGAGGACCTACGGCATTGGCAACATCATTTGCACCATGTGCAAAACTTAACAGTGCTGCAGCAAAGATAAGTGGAATCGTAAAGAGCATATTGATAGACTCTCTACTCTCCGTCATAAGCGCAACTCTTTTTACAATCTTTGGTTTTACTATGAAATACGTAATAGAGGCACCAAAGGCACCAAAAATAAGTGCGACTAACAGTGTAGGTTTTTTAGTGTCTGGTAAAAATGCAAGTGTATCGACAATCACTGGCCATACTTTTTTAAGACCTTTAAGTGTAAGGTAGGTAATGAATGCTGCTGCCATCAATGAAACCAAGATAGGTACAATCTTTTTAGCTGCTGCTAATTTATCTTCTTTATAAAGAATTTGAGATTTAATAATATAAAGGAAAGCTGCTGCAATCACACCACCAAGCACAGGAGAGATAACCCATGAAGCAGCTATCTTACCCATAGTCCCCCATGAAACGATAGCAAAACCACCCGCAGCGATACCACCACCTAAAACACCTCCTACAATAGAGTGTGTCGTAGATACGGGAGCTTTAAGCCATGTAGCAAGGTTGAGCCAAAGTGCAGCTGCCAGAAGTGCAGCTGACATGGCATAAACGAATATCATTGGGTCACCACCAAAGGCAGCAGGATCAATAATCCCTTTTTTAATCGTACCCACAACATCTCCACCAGCGATCAATGCTCCTGAAGCCTCGAAGATAGAAGCAACAACAATAGCTCCCCCAATCGTAAGTGCTCCAGAACCAACGGCAGGTCCAACATTGTTTGCAACATCATTTGCTCCAATATTCATAGCCATATATGCACCAAATACTGCTGCCAGTACTAAAAATCCACCATGTGTCGCTTGCCCTACGATACTATTTGCATAAAAAGCTACACCTACGGCAAACCCTGCTCCAAGCATCATTTTAAAAGTGTTATTCATTGATCTTCCTTCAATTGTATAAGTTGATAGAAGTATAGAGGAAAAGTATTACAATTTTGTTACTAAAATGTAATAGGTTGGAAAAGAAAAATTATTTGGGAGAGTTGTATAAAAGACGAGGTAAAACCTCGTCCTAAAACAAGGGGAGGAAAGGTCTTACCAGTTAACTTCTGCGGTTAACATCACTGCATCTGTTTTGGTTTCATCTTCAACTTTTTCATTAAGGTAGTTGGCAATAAATTCAACATTTTTATTGTATTTATATGCGATACCCGCAATACTTCTTTCTCTGTTTTCACCTGCATCTAAATCAAAGTTATCATATCTACCGATAATATTCCAATCATTTGCAAATCTAAATTCACCATTGACTGAATATCCATTACCCTCTTTATCTACACCACCATCTGTCGCTTCGATGTATTGTGCTGAGATCAAGAATTCTGGTTGATTATAGACTGCATGAAGTCCATACCATACAAAATCTGTACCTTTTTCTTTATAGTTAGTATTGTACTGACCAAGGAATGAAACATCTGCATAGGTATCTGACGCATGTACATGTTTTTTACCTGTACCAAAGATATGACCTGTAAGTCTCCACTCTGCACTTAAGTTTTTGTTGTCTTCTGTTTTACCATGGTAACCCTCACCATTATAAACACCAAGTTCAGAAGAGAAAACTTCTGTTTTAGTCTTGAAGTTAATTCCAAGGTCAGCAGAGTTTGTAAAGTGTGCCCCATTGTGTGCTTCTACAAATACTTTAGATATTGAACGGTAGTTCCATCCATGATGCTCTTCATAATCAATCCAAGGTCTGTGTGCTTGACCTATCTCAACACCTGTAAACGGAAGTACATTGTCTAGGTAAAGGTATGCATACTTAAGTCTTACTTTCCAGTCTCCACTCTCTTCATGGTGTGTATCAAGTGTGATTCTAAAGTAATCTTTAGGATTTTCATTGAAGTACCCTTTTACTTGAAGGTAGTTTCTTCTCGTTTCAAATTTGTTTGTACCTTTTTCACTGTCACTCACGAAACCAAGGTAATGTTTACCAGAAAACTTAAGTACGCCTGCTTTTGACTTTACTACCGTTTTTGGTTTTTCATGTATATCTGCAACAGCTATGACTTGTTTAGGAGAAGTTTGTTTCTTTTGAACTTGTTTTACTACTTTAGCTTGTTTTTTTTGTGTTGATTTAAGTTGTGTGTTTTCAGCTTCAAGTTTAGCTAGACGCTGACTCATTTGTTTCATCATCGCCTTCATTTCTGCGATATCTGAACCTGTGTCTGCACTAACACCTGTAAGTGCTAATGTTGTGATTGCCACTGTTGAGAGAATGATTTTTTTCATTTTCTATCTTCCTTGTTTTAGTTTATGCGGGAAGTATAGAAAAAATTGGTTACAAATTGGTTACAAGGTATTCAATTACTCATTTGGATATGCAGAAAATTTAGCACCCTTAGCATCTAAAAACTCTACCATTCTTTTTTGCCCTAGTTTTTTAGCATAATCTTTAGCAGACATCCCTGATCTATCGATAGCATTGACATCTCCTCCATTGGAGATAAGCAATTCCATCATATTTTGATCATAAAAACACGCAGCTAACATAACAGGCGTAATACCAGATTTACGTTTTGTACTATTCAGTTCAAAACCTTTATCTATACAATACTGTATGATCTCTTTACGTTTAAACTTGATTGCCATGTCTAAAGCAGAAACACCTTCGGAGTCTGTCTGCATCAAATCTACACCATTGTCTGCAAAAAGCTCTAACATCTCAATGGATGCATATTTTCTTACAGCATAAAAAAGTGGTGAAATTTCATCATAATCTTCTAATTCATACTCTTCACCTATAAGTATAGGCTTATTAAGGTCAGCACCTTCTTTAATAAGAGATTTCATTTTTGCAACAGAATCATTCTCTATTGCTTCAGTTACTGGATTCATATTTTGTCCTTCAATACGCGTATAGTACTATTATGACAATAATTTATAGAAAGCATATTAAATAAGACAAAAATAGTCTTATTTATTTGCAAATGGGTTCATTCCACCCATCATTCCCATCGCTTGTGATTTTTTATTATCTTCTACCATTTTAGTAGCATCATTCATCGCAGAGATAAGTAGTATCTGCAGATACTCTTTATCTTCTAACATTGTATCATCAATATTGAGGTCAATCACTTCACCTGCACCATTGATAGTAAGCTCTACAAGCCCACCACCTGCTTTTGCAGTAAACTGTACATTTTTTGATTGTTCTTCTATCTCTTTGGCTTTATCTTGCATCTGAGACATCATCTCAGACATCTTGCCCATGTCAAAACCTTCAAACATCTTATTCTAAACCTTCGAATGCTTGTGCGATACCATTATCATCATCTAAAATAACAATTTTAGGTTTATAGGCATCTGCTTCTTTTTCATCCATAGTCGCATAGGCGATAATGATTATTTTATCTCCCTTATGTACTTTTCGAGCCGCTGCACCATTTAAACAGATATCTCTCTTACCTCGTTCACCAGGGATAATATAGGTAGAGAAACGTTCACCATTATTGACATTTACAATATCTATTTTTTGTCCTACACGCATATTGACAGCATCTAAAAGCTCTTGATCAATGGTGATAGAACCTACATAATTAAGGTTAGCATCTGTAACCGTTGCTCTATGTAGTTTAGAATAAAGCATAGTAATGTTCATAGTCATTTCCTATTGTGTTAAATTGTCGGGATTATACCAAAATCCCACCTATATTCATATTATACTGAAATTGTGGAGAAATTGGGAAAGTATGCAGGTGTGCGAGTGCACACCCAAAGTAGTATAAATTATTTAGCCATTGATGCAGGCGTTACTGCTTCGCCCCACATCTCTTCAGGGATAACATAGTCTTGAACAACATTTCCGCCAATGATATGCTCATCAACAATTCTATCGATCTTCTCTTTAGTTAGACCTACATACATTGTATGTCCTGGCTCTACTAACATAACAGGACCTTGCTGACAACGGTTCAAACAACCTGTCTGAATAGGCTGTACTGTTCCAATAATTCCCTTCATCATAAGAGACTGTGCCAAATGTTGAAAAAGTTGCTGAGATTCTGGGTCATTTTGACTTACACAACTTGGTTTTGGCATCCCTGGAGGTGCTGACTGCTGACATTTGAATATATAGAACGCTGGTTGTGGTACACCTTGTATCATAGTTCTTCCTTTAGAAAATAAATTTTTAATTGAGAGTATTTTACTCCTATTTGCTTAATTCTTGATAAATATCAATTTAAAATTTACTTTTTTTGATTATAATTCTCTTAATCTATACACAGAGGAAAATATATGAAATATCCTGACTTTTTTGACAAAGTACCTAGCATTAGTCTTCAAGACCCTCTTAGTGATTTTTTAGGCGCCTTCGAAGAAGGAAAAATGCAAATAAGCTATTTGGAGTGCGTGAAACTCGCAGGTCACTCTTGCCCTACCGTAGCGGGAGCATATCTTATAGCACTACATGGGCTTAAGGCACTATATGGCACTGATCTTCCCAAAAGAGGAAGCATTCATGTCTCCATGAGAGAGAGTGAAACAACAGGTGTTACTGGTGTAATTTGTAATGTTATCTCATTCATCTCAGGTGCAAGTGGAGCAAGTGGATTTAAAGGCTTGAATGGCAACATGGCAAGAAACAACCTTGTTAGCTACGACGTACCTATGGATGGGGAAGTAACACTCACACGTACAGATACAAACCAGAGTGTTACGCTGAGTTATGACTCTTCTATGGTACCAGGTGACCCTATGATGCAAGCCCTTATGGGAAAAGGTATGCAAGGGACGGCAACTCCTGAAGAGAAAAAAGAGTTTGGAAGACTCTGGCAAGCACGTGTAGAAAAAATTCTACTCAGTACAGATCTTTGGGATCAAATGATAACCGTAAAATAAAGAAGGATATATAATGATAATCTCACAATTTATGACACAAGAACACCGAGACTGCGATACAGAGTTTGCAGCAGCAGAACAAGCGGCAGCGAATGGTGACTGGGCAGAAGCAGAGACAAAGTTTTTGGCTTTTTCAAACGATACACTTAGACACTTTAAAAGAGAAGAAGAAGAACTTTTCCCTGCATTTGAAACACAAACAGGAAGTGCTGAAGGCCCTACACAAGTCATGCGTTATGAACATGAACAAGTCAGAGGACTTATTGGTAAACTAGCACATGCTATAGAGTCTCAAGATAAAGATGCCTACCTCTCACTTTGTGAATCTATGATGATTTTACTACAACAGCATAACATGAAAGAAGAGCAAATGCTCTATGCCATGTGTGATAGAGTACTCCCTCCTGAACTTAAAGCAAGCACACTAGATAAGATGAAGAGTGTTGAGCTTTAACATCATGCCAGATTTGAAGAAAATTGCATTGGATGCTAGAGAACTAGAGCATCCAAAACCTCTTGAACTTGCGATGAAAGCACTAAGAGAGTTAGATGAAGAAAATTATTTGTACATGATACATCGTAAAAATCCTATACCTCTTCTTGATCTTGCCAGTGAACAAAATTTTCAAATACTCAATAGAGAAGACACAGAAGGAGACTGGCATATACTTATTTGCAGAAATCCCCATATTGATTTAAATGAGCTTCTCAGTGTTTAATCAAAATGGTCTCTCTCTAGATCAAGCTCCTCCTATCTCTGTCGTTTTTCGTTTCTTTTTTTCTGGTGCACTCTTTGGTATTTTGGCAGGTATACTCATTCTTTTTTTTCAAAATACTATTTTTGATGCACAGAATATAGAAGCTGTTATAGTTACACATACTTTGACACTTGGTGTTATGTTATCTTTTATGTTTGCTGCACTATTTCAGATGTTACCTGTCATTGCAGGGGTAACCCTTACCTCTCCCGTTAAAAAAGCCAATTTAGTACAGTATCCTTTTATACTATGGGTTTTTACTCTACTCTTGGCCTTTAACTTTTCTGTACCTTGGCTTTTTAGTGTTGCTTCATTCTTACTGGGGGGAGCCCTACTTTACATCACTATCATTATGGTAAAAAACCTATGGAGTCTGCCTCATCATAGTAGCTCATCCAAAGGAATGTTAAGTGCACTGTTTTCTTTAGTTATTGTCATTTTATTGGCACTCTATTTGACAGGTACCCTTGGAGGGCTTCTAGAGGGGAGTTACTATACACAAATAAAAACTGCCCACTACTCTTTTGGACTTTTTGGATGGATAGCACTACTTATACTCTCTATCTCATTTCAAGTGATTGAGATGTTTTATGTCACACCAAGCTACCCTAGACTTGTCAGTAAGTACTTACCCTTGACACTTTTAACACTACTTGTCATCACAACCATGATAGGATTATTCAACCCCGCAGTGTGGATAATATCCAATAGTCTACTTGCTTTACTATTGATAGGGTATGCTCTTTTAACACTCAAAAGGTTGACACAAAGGAAACGACCTTTAACCGATGCAACCGTATGGTTCTGGCGTATAGGGCTTAGCTCTTTAATCGTAAGTATGTTAACCATGACCGCTACACTCTTTACAGAAATCAGTATACTAAAAAGTCTCTCTTACCTTTTCTTTGCCTCGTTTGCTCTTAGTATTGTCTTTGCTATGTTTTACAAAATTGTACCCTTTCTTACATGGTTCCATTTAAACTCTCAAGGCTACTTCACTGCTCCTATGATGCATGAAGTCATCCATCCAAAAACTGCCAAAAAACATCTTTACATCCATTTAGCAACTATTGTCACTTTTGTATTGTCACTTTTTGTCAATATTTTTATTTTTCTTGCAGGATTACTCATGATACTTTCATTCTCATGGATGACCTATCAGATTGTTCATGCCGATAAACTTTACAAAGAGACGCAAAAAAATGGGGAAAAATTTGATATGGGGAGTATGGGGTAAAAAGAGAGTGAGACTATTGAATGTTCAATAACTCTCTCACTACTTCTCTATCATCAAAAGGATGTTTCACACCCTTTATCTCTTGATAGTCTTCATCACCTTTACCAAGAATAAGTAGTACTTCATTCTCTTGAAGGGCATCAAGCGCTAGTTTAATAGCCAATTTTCTATCAGGACAAGCCGTGACATTGTCTTTACCATGTAATCCTACTAAAATGTCTTCTAGTATTTGCTCAGGTACTTCATCACGTGGGTTATCTGATGTGACATAAATTTTATTGGCATAACGTCCTGCAACAGATCCCATACGAGGACGTTTCTCTTTGTCACGATTTCCCCCTGCACCAAAGACTACAGAGATATCTCTATCTTTCATAGATTCTAGTACTGCATGCATGCCATCATCTGTATGGGCAAAGTCTACGATAACCAAAGGATCACGACTGACCACTTCCATACGTCCAGATACACCTGCAAAATACTCTACCACATCACATATCTCTTCAATAGGACGTTTTGTCAACATCTGCACAGCACCTACTGCTGCCATCAAATTAAAAAGGTTAAAAAGTCCTACCATAGGAGAATGGAAAGTTGCTTCTACTTGTAAATGTTTTATCCCTGCGGTGATACCATGAAGCAGTGAAAATGCTTGTACCCTAAATGTTGCAGGTTCATCCACACCATAACTTTGTGCACCGATAGGATTATACGTAATCTTTTTGATATCATCTTTATTCAGTAACTTAGGTGTTTCATCAGCAAAGAAGAGACTCTTTACACGTCTATACTCCTCTACAGTACCATGATAATCTAAGTGATCAGACGTTACATTGGTATGTACCTTGAGTGCAAAATTAAGACCTTCTATACGCTTTTGATGAATAGCATGTGAACTCACTTCCATAATGAAATAGTTACACCCTAACTCTGAAGTCTGTTTCATATTATGTAGTGTTTCCAAAATAGAAGGTGTTGTCATACTTTTATCTTCTATACGCTTCTCATGAGCAAAAAGACCACGTGTACCCTGCAAGGCAGGCTTCTCATCTAAATCAAGGAGAAAAGAGTAAATAGCTGCTGTTACAGTCGTTTTACCATTGGTTCCAGTCACGCCCACTACTTTCATGTCTGAAAGTTTCCATGCAAGTATTAACTCTTCGGGTGTAATACTCTTAGGTTTAATTTCTAACTTTTCATAGTAAGACATATTTTGTGCTGTTTTTAAGAAGAGTGTCTCTGTATCTAATTTACTTGTATCATCTGTTATGAACTTATAGTCATCTTTTATAAAATCTAATTTCAATTTAGTTACCACTTACAACATGGTATAAAGCAAGAACATCTTGATCATTCCCAAAAAGATGACTTGATGCATCAAGATAGCCTAATGCCATCTCATCAAAACCTTCATTTGAAAGCTGGGTCACAAAATCGATAAACTCATCTTTGTTAGTAATCACCACTTTTGTAGAGAACATAATATCTTCAAATGTCTTTTTAAAAGAGCCTCTACTCTCTACAAGTTGTAGAAAATCACTATATCGTATACCATCACCATACTCTACTTGCTCTTCAACAGGGTCAAGTAAAAGCTCTTGTATCTGCTGTTTTGAACTATCAAGGTTTTCAATCAAACCATCAATAATATCTACCGCATTTTCTTTTTCACTTTTAATCAATTGATAATAGTCAAACAGTGCTTGAGCCTCATCTTCACTCTCAATACCAAGATCACTCAAATAAACACCAATTTTTGCTTCATCTAATGCTGGATAATCTCTTAAAATCAACCCATATGATCTAAGTGAATTAGTATAGTCACCTTCAAGAAATTCGCGTTCTGCTCTTTGTAATAATAAATCCTGATTAATTTTAGCCATTTTAACCCAATTGATCCAATTTATCTTCCCAACCTGAGGGAACACTCATTACAGTAATCTCAGGATGTATAAGTGTCTGTATTTGTCTCTCTACACCAAACTTAATGGTTGTACCAGCACTTCCACATCCTACACATGCACCTTGCAGTTGCACATATACCACACCATCTTTAATGGCAATTAATTCTATGTCACCACCATCTAATTTAATAGAAGGTCTTACTTTTTCAATTACTCCCTCAACTGCGGGCTTTAACTCTTCATCTGTAAATGGAATCAATGGTTCTCCTTAAATGATATCTTTAGATATCCTAATTAGTAATATTATAACAAAATCATTGTAAAGTTATTGTGTATTCAATAGACTTATATGCGTGTTATACACTAAAAGTGTTTCTTTGTCAATGGTAAAAAAATGATTTAGTTAAAAGTAGGTGTACTCAAGGCAAAAGCCTTGAAATACTAAAAGTGCAGGTACAATTATACGAGTTCGATAATTGCCATAGGTGCTGCATCACCTTTTCTCATACGTGTTTTGATGATACGAGTGTAACCACCGTTTCTATCAGCGTATTTTGGAGCGATTTCATTCACGATTGTGTTTGTAATCTCTTTGTGTTGTAACATTGCAAAAATAGCTCTGTGTGCATTAAAATCACCTGAAGCAGCTTTAGTAATAAGCTTTTCATAGTAAGATCTAAGCTCTTTAGCTTTTGGCAATGTAGTTTCAATTCTACCTTCTTTTGTCAAAGCAATAGAAAGGTTTTTAAGAAGTGCTGCTCTGTGAGAAGACGTTCTGTTTAATTTACGATAACCATGCTTATGTCTCATAATTTTCCTTTAATATATAACTTAAAGCTTACGCTTTAAGTTGCTCAATTTTCTTCACAAGATTTACTCTTGTAACATCTGCGAGATCAAATTCTGAACCAAATCCGTGCTCTACGAGACACTCATTAATTTCATCTAAAGATTTTTTACCAAGATTTTTGATATTTTTAATCTCATTTTCACTCATAAGTACCAATTCTCCGATGAACTTCATACCAGCTCTATCGAGTGAGTTGAATGATCTAGCACTAAGTCCTAGACTATCTACTGTTTGCATAAAAGGTTTAAGTTCGCTATCGTCACTGCTTCTTTTTACTGGTGCTATACTGATATCTAAATCAAGTACCGTATTAAAAACAGACAGTTGCTTATTCATCACTTCTAATGCATTTGTAAATGCTTCAACTGGACCAATCTGACCATCAGTTTCGATATCAAAAATAATCTTTTCAAAATTAGGATTGTCTTCTACAAGTACAGGGTCAATCTTATAGTTTGCTTTTCTTACCGGAGTAAAGAAAGCATCTAATGCGATACTGTCAGCAGCAACATCATCTCTAAGGTCTTCACTTGGTACATAACCAATACCTTTAGAGATAACCACTGTAAAGTTAAGTTCTGCATCTTCATTAAGTGTTGCCAATGGAAGATCCCCATTAACTACTTCAATTTGATCATTGTTAAGATCTTGTGCAGATACTTCTTTGTGTCCAGAGAAACTATATTTTAATTCAACTCTATCACTCTCGTCTTTAATTTTAAAACGAATGTTTTTAAGATTGATAATAAATACAGCAACATCTTCATGCATACCTCTAATGTTGTCAAACTCGTGAGCAGCACCTTCAATTTTAATTGAAATAGGTGCATATCCGATAGAAGAACCTAAAATAAGTCTTCTTAGTGGGTGCGCAAGTGTAACAGCATAACCGCTTTCAAAAGGATAAGCAATGATTTCAGCACGGTTAGCGCTGATTTCGTTCACTTCTACCTCTGTTGGCATAAATGGTGCAACTTTAATTTTTCTCATTAATAGCCTTTACTTGTGTATTATTTAGAGTAAAGCTCGACGATTAGACGCTCTTCAACTGGGATTGCAATTTCTGCTCTTTCTGGAATTCTAGTAAAAAGACCAAAAAGTTTTTCTTTATCCATGTCAACCCATTCAACCATACCAGTTTGGTTAGTTAATTCGATTGCTCTTAAAATCTGAGGATTACTCTTAGACTTTTCTCTGATCTCAATTTTTTGACCTGCTTTTACTCTAAATGAAGGAATATCAACTCTCTTACCATCTACAAGTACGTGACCATGATTTACGAATTGTCTAGCAGACGCTCTAGTCGTTGCGAAACCCATTCTGTAAACTACGTTATCAAGTCTTTGCTCAAGAAGTTGGATAAGGATTGCCCCTGTGTTACCATCTTTTGAGTTAGCTTCTTTGTAAAGTGCTCTAAATTGTTTTTCAGAAACGCCATACATAAACTTAGCTTTTTGCTTCTCTTGAAGTTGAAGACCATATTCTGAAATCTTTGTTCTTCTTTGACCGTGTTGCCCTGGAGCATATGGTCTTTTTTCTAATGCAGATTTACCAGCGAGTCTACGCTCACCTTTTAATCCTAAATCAACGCCAAGTCTTCTTTCTAGTCTTTCAACTGGACCTCTATATCTTGCCATGCTTATACCCTTCTCTTCTTAGGTGGTCTACAACCATTGTGTGGAAGTGGTGTAATATCTTTTAAAGATGTTACTCTAATTCCCTCAGTTGCACCAATTGCTTTAACAGCAGTATCTCTACCAGAACCAGGACCTTGAACTTTAATCCCTACTTCTTTAACGCCATTTTCCATTGCTTTTTGCATTGCATCAGCTACTGCCTCAGTTGCTGCA
>Ga0256845_1001244_pt1 | contig 20937 bp, 18 predicted proteins | sample RiftiametaG_FD_189101 | JGI IMG/M metagenome (GOLD analysis project Ga0256845, IMG submission 189101) | Tube worm associated microbial communities from hydrothermal vent at the East Pacific Rise, Pacific Ocean - Riftia | ecosystem: Host-associated > Annelida > Integument > Unclassified ...
TTCCAAATGATGATGATGCAATATTTTACACCGGTAGAAAGGTTGTTAATAAAGATATTTATGACAAGCTAGATAAAATTATGAATTCTGATGTTTATTTAGAAGAAGCAGTAGTCGTAGAGCAAGTCGCTCTAGTGAAAACTGAAAGTAAAATAAGTTTTTTTCCAGCATATAGAAAAAATGCTTTTACTAAATAGTGTTAGTATTAATAAGATGACTAAGTTTTAAATTATTTTCCTCTTTAATAACATGAAATTTGCATATTTTTTCTTGTGATAATTGGAATTACAAGTTTTCTGAATTCAATATTTACTATGATAATAGTATTTAATTTATACTTAAGTTTTTGCAAAGTTTAAAGTGTTTGTTTTTATACTTGTATAATCCATACAATTTAGCAATACCAATATTCCAATTAGTTTGTAGAATTTATTTTATTTTTTTGCATTCTATATTCATCGAAATTTAAAGTATTAGGATTCAATTCTATTCCTTGTGGTGATAAGATTTTTTTAATGGTTAGGAACAAGATTTTTAAATCTAATAAAAAGGTAATTTCATTAACATATTTAATGTCTATTTTGAGTTTTTCATCCCAACTCAACAAGTTTCTTCCAGAAACCTGAGCTAATCCAGTAACACCTGGTTTGACTGTATGTCTAATACCTTCTTCGATAGTGTAAAAAGGTAGGTATCTCACTCTTAAAGGACGAGGACCAATTAAACTCATATGACCAATAAAAACATTAATTAATTGTGGTAACTCATCCAAGGAATATTTTCTTATAAAAGTTCCTATAGGTGTTATTCTTTTGTAATCTGGTAGTAAATCTCCATTTTCATCTTTTTTATCAGTCATAGATTTAAATTTTATAATATTAAAAATTTTTTCATTTTTACCAGGTCTAGGTTGGAAAAAAAATGGATTCCCTTTATATGTGAAAAACAGAATTAAAGAGATTAAAAATATAATGGGAAATAATAAAATAAGACCAATTAATGCTGCTGAAAAATCTATGATTCTTTTAAATAAGTTTTTATACATATGCGTGTCAAATAAAATTTGTCGATTTATTAATTTGATATTTAAAAGGCATTAATAATTTGGGCAATATAATACATATCTAAATCATTGTATCTGTAATCGATATGTATATTAATAAAATACCCATATTTTAACTTGTTGTTTGGCCATAATTGAGATGGGTAAATGTTTTTAGAAATTAAATAACTTTTAAAATAATTTAATTTGTTAATGTTTTTAAAATGCAAAATTAGTCCAAATGGAGTTGAATTACCGTTTATAATTTCAAAAGTATTATTTGGTTTAATTAGAGAGATGATAGTTTTAAAGTTTAAAGCCTTAAAATCTAAATAATTGATTTTTAAATAAGATTCTATAATCTTTTTATGCTTTGAATTTAATTTCACTAAGTCATAATTATGATGCATCATATTTTCTGCATTGTTTATTAATGCTATAAAATCATTTTTCAACCCCTTATCAATTAAAATATTTTCTTCAAACTCTAATTTTTTTGTCATTCCTAAAAAAGTATTATTCCAAATTTTATTAAAATCATTAGATGATTTTTGATTTAATATAATTAGCTTATCCTCATTTGGAATCCAAGCTATACCTCCAAGAGGAGCAGGGACTGATTTTCTTAAAGAAGCGAAACAATAATCTGCGGTACTTTCTATACATGAATTACTTAACCAACCATGAGAATGATCTTCAATAACAATAACTTTGTTATTAATATAATTTAGTGAACAATTTGAAGTTCCCCAAAAATTATTTACTAATATAATGTCATTTTCCTTAACAAAATCATTAGCTTTAATTATATACTCATTATCTAATGGATTAACTTTATAACTTTTAATATTATCATAATTTTTTTTTAACCATATTGTGACATGTTGGCAATAATACTCAGGTATCCAGAATGTATTAATTTTGTTATTTAATTTAATTATTTCAACAATATATTTTATTGCTTGCCTTCCTGTATAAAATAATTTTTTGTTAGTAGGTATAAAGCTATTATTAAAATTAATAAAGGCTTTTGAATTGTGTTTTTCGTAAGAAAAAAAGGAACCATATCCTTTTTTTTTATTTAATTTATTTTTCATGAAGCATAATTTATTCAAAAATGGGTATAATTGAATATTTTTGCAAGTATATGTATTTAATTTTTTATTAAAAATATGGAAAACAATAAAAAAAGTATAGTCTTTATTGGTTCAAGAGTCAATGTAATTAATGAACTTTTAAAAGAAGTGAAAATTGATAACCTTACAATTTTTGCTCTCGAAAATAGTATTTTAGTTGATTATTTAAACGATAAAAATATTTTGTATCATGTTTTTTCACTAAATGAAAAGAAAAAATATTTAGATATTTTGTTGTCAATAAATTTTGATATATTAATTTCTAATGGTTGTCCAATTATATTTCCAATTGAAAAATTTAAGCCACATCAGATACTTCTAAATATTCATCCAACTTATTTGCCTCATTTACAAGGAAAAACACCTATGAATGGAGTATTTTACTTAGAGTATAAATTTTATGGAGCCACTATTCATTATATAGATAAAGGAATAGATACAGGAAGTATTATCTATCAAGAAAAAGTAGAGTTGACTCAAGATATAGATTTAGGGTTACTATATTATTTATCAATGAAGTTAGAAGGTACGGTATTTAAAAAAGGTTGGAAGAAATTGAAATTAAAAGAGTTTAAAAATGTTGGATCCAAGCAAAATGGAAAGCCAACTTATTTTAATAGAACTAATGAAATGCAAAAAATAAATTTTAAAGAAAGTACAGATGTTATCTTATTGAAGATTAAAAGTTTTGGAATTAAATCTCAAGGGTGTTTTGCCTCCATAGGAAAAACTACATATAAATTTTTTGATGCTGAGCGTATTATACACGTACCTTTGCTAAAATATTATGCTAATGCAAAATATGGAGAAGTGATTTTAAGTTATGATGAAAAAATTTTAATTAAAACCATTGATGGAATAATAAAAATAAAACGATATGAAATTTGTAACTAATTATTTAGTAGTTCTTTTTGTATGATTTTAGCTAAATCACCTACATTATCCATATTCATTAAGTCCATGAGTTTAAATTTTATATCAAACTCATTTTCAATATCTGTAATTATTAGCATATGAGTAATTGATTCCCACCCATCTACATCATGGGCTGTGGTATCGTCTTTAAGGTCAAAATTAGTATGTCCTAATATTTTTGTAAAAGAATCGGTTACTTTATTTAATATGTCTTCTTTAGTCATCTTTTTTTATTATTTTTCTTAATTGTTTTCTGTCAAGTTTACCATTATTATTATGTGGAAGTTTTGAAACAAAAAATGTTTTTGTTGGTACCATATAATTTGGAATCCTATTTCGCAAATGTTCAAATATACTATTTGTATCTATTTTTTTACCTTCAATTACTAACGCAATTTCATTATTTCCGTTTTCACTATCTATATCAATTACACTAATATTGTTATCAATAACATTTCTAATATGGTATTCAATTTCACCAAGTTCAACTCTAAAACCTCTTATTTTTACTTGAAAATCTTTTCTTTCTACATACATAAGATTTCCATCTTCATTTAGGTAACAAATATCTCCTGTTCTATAAAACCTTTTGGTTAACCCTTCATTATTAGTCGTATTAAAAAAGGATTGTTTATTTAATTTATCATTGTTCCAATACCCAGTTGTTAGTTGGTCTCCAGATAAGCACAGTTCACCTTGAACGCCTTGCTCAACTTTTTCCTTTAAATCATTTATAATTACAAACTCAATTCCTTTTATAGGTTTCCCGATTGAAAGAACTCCATTATAAGACTTATTATAATCATTAATTTTGTAATTGTAATAAGTGCTACAAACGGTACATTCTGTTGGACCATAATGGTTATATAGTTTACTATTAGGAATACACTTTATCCATTCTTTAACTATATCTTCATTCAATTTACCACCACCAAAAACACAATATCTAACATTTATTGCCATTATTTCAGAGAAGTAAGGGCGAAGATAATTAATTATTGTAGGTACCATTTTAATAACAGTTAATTCATGTTTTAGGAGCAATTTGAAAACTTGAAAATATTTTATAGAATTACTTGATATAGTATAACTACATGCTCCTGCTAAAAATGCTGGCATAAATGCTGTAAGTGAAGCGTCAAAAGTAAGATCATACATTTGTAGACATTTGTCCGAGCTATTTAATTTGTATTCATCATCACTATTTAAGGCACTTAAAAGTGCATTTAAGTTTTTAAAGCTTATAGGTATGCCTTTTGGATTACCTGTACTGCCACTTGTAAATAAAATATATGCAATTTCATTAGCTAAAAAAGAAGCTTCTTTTAATTTGTAATCTTCTATATTAGAATCAATTTTTGTTGTACAAAAAACGTTATAAGAGTCACTAAAATCAGAATTTTTAGAAGAATCTAGTACAGTATTAATATTTGTTGATTTAAATATTTTTAAATTTCTATCAATTGGTGCAATCGGATTAATGGGGATGTGTGCCTTATTCTCAAACCATAACGCAAAAATTGATGCATAAGTTTCTAAATCATCATTTGCAACTAAACCAAATAGCTTTTCTTCAGGCTTTATGTTTTTTTGAATATAAAGCCTTGTTTTATTAATAGCATTTGATAAATCTTTATAAGTGTAAAATTTTTCATCAATACATAATGCATTTTTAGAACTATTTTCTTTTAAAGATTTCTTAAGATTATATATAAAATTCATTAGTTTATAATTTAAGCAAAATGACCATCTTGTTCACTAATTTGTAAGTTTGTAAAGTCGTGTTTAACACTATTGTGTGCTAAAGAAAACTGCTCTTTCTTATTAGCATATATAAATGTAAACTTCTTTTGAATTTCTTTACCTAAATCTTCATTATCTGTAAGTATATAGGTGCATTTTGACTTAATAAAATTAAGCATTAACGCATCAAGGCAATGATTGTAATAATTTTCCTTTGGTAAAAAATAACGTAATACAAACTCATCTCCTCTAATAAGAGCAGAAATAAATCCAACTATTTTATTTTCTTTTAATACTAAAAGATTTTCGTTATATATTTTATATGAAATACTACTTACTAAGCATTTATAAGAAGTTATATTAGAGTTATTTATTTCAACATATTGCGTATTGTCAATTTGCCAATTTATATATGTTTTTGATTTTGGTATTAAATCATTTCTGCACTCTTTTTCAATGAAATCCCAAGTACTATCATTAATTGATTTAATATGTTTAAAAGCTACATTTTTATTACTTAAAGAGATTTTTAGTATGTTAATAGACGTTATTAAAAAACGAGAAAATTGCGTAATTAGTTTTAGTAGCGGAGTTAAAGGTTTTAATGCCTTCATCTTGCCAATAATTAGATTGTAATCCAAACTAAAAACAAAAATATATTTCTTTCTTTTCCCGAACTTAGTAAATGATTGTTTCCTGTAATATTCTAAAGTTTCTGCACCTACGTATTTTATTAGAACTTGTTCTTTTACAGTATCTAATGATATTTTTTTGGTATATGCAGATAAAACGGAATTCTTATATTTGTCATGCACCCACCATCTATTACTCCAGTATATTTTTTGTCTGCCTTCATTTGTTTGTATATAATCTGGAACCATGTATATAAATGATATCAATTCATTTTTTTCATAGCCTAAAATAGCACAAACGTCGTCATTTTTAATACGTTCATTTTCAAGTAGCCATATTGCTTTATTCTTAGAAAAAGGTACAACTTTAGTGCCTTCACCCCAATATAAATTGTGCTTAATAGCATCCTCAAGCATTTTTCTAGTTAAAGAAGTAATTTTTATATCCTGCATAGAATTTATTGCCAACTTATAGACAATCAAAATGATAGTCGTATTTTAATATAAAGTGATTGTAAACAACCTGTTAATGTCTAGCAGCAAATATATTAAAGTAATTAGTTTTCAATTTATATTTTCTTTCTAATGCTAGGTTTTAGGATAAACAGTTTGTTCTTCCAGTTATTATTTAATTAAATGGGCATTTTGTTTAGTAAAAGAAACTATTTGATGGTTGTTTTTTCCTTGTAATAAAAAAGAATTTTTATTTGAATTTGCATAAACGGTAATTTCTTTTTCATGATTTCTTGTAGAGTATAAAAAATCATTTTTGTATTTCTTTAAAAAATCATAAGGTTTGGTAACAAAATCAATTTCAACAAAATCACTTTTATTTAAACCATCATTATGCTTAATTTCCGAAAGTGTTACTCTTGTTGTTTTTTTATGTTTTTTTATAATTAAGCTTTTTAACTTTGGTAAAACCTCATTTAACTTTTTTGATTTTAAATATTCTTTAAACTGTATTTTAATTATTAATAACTGTATTTTAATTGATATATTTTTATAAACCACATAATGCATGTATCGATATATATTATTACTCCATCTACGCTTATAATCCATTCCGCCAACACCCATTTCAAAAAGTAGATAGCCATTATTTGCACACCATTCTATTTGCTTGTAAATTTCTACATGCCCCAAGCCGAATTTAGAATAATCAATATCGAAAGAAGATATATAGCTAAACAAAATTTTATCAAAATGGTAGTTTAACGAAATTTCTATAGGTACATTCTTGTTATATATTACAAATAATGACGCTTTTTTATTTATGATTTCTTGCTGAGTGTTTTGTAGTAATTCATCCCATTCATGCAAGTTCTTGTGCAATTCATTTCGCTCTTCAAACCTATTTATTATCATGTTGTATAATGACTGCATGACGAAATTATAATCTGTTTTTGATATTTTACCGTAAAACATTTTATACTCAATATTAAAACAAGTTTCTAAACGCCTTACATACCTTGTAAAAATATTTCTTTTTTTTGAATTAAACTGACGCTTCATAAATGCTTCAATTGAATCTTGATTGTTTAGTAAAATAGAGTATCCCCAATTATATTCTGGTATAACTTTAGTTTTAAATGAATTGTCTTGTAAATTTAAATTAAAATATTCAGGAATTAATCGATGTGAATAAATGCTGCTTTCATAACTGTTATCAAAATGGTTATGAATTACTTTTAAGTTGAAATATTCTATACTTTTATATAGTTTTTGAATATTACTACTTCTAAATAATATTGGAAAAATAGTTATTTTATTTTTTTCACTCATTAAACCTAGTTTGTAATAATTACTTTTTGATGCTTTTTAATGCCTTTAAAATAATAGATTTTATTGTCATTTTTGTCAACGTATATTTTTACATTATCAACAAATTCTTGATTTTTATACAAGAAGTAATTAAATGGTTTAACTAAAAAAGTATTTTCATTTTTTAACAAATCTATTTGTTTAAGTTTTTTTATTTCTGGTATTTCTAAAATATCAAAATCAACTTTAATTTCTTTTTGAACAACTTTTTCTTTACCAGATTGAACTTTCAGATATTTAAACTTCGCATATTTACCATACCATAAATGCAAATTAGTTTTTTTTAGAATTTTAATTAAGGCATATCGCGTTTTTAGTTTTTGCACAGTTAAATGAGCAATAATTGATGCAGAAAACGATTTTGCATTATAGATAATTTGCTGGTTATAGATGTAATTTTTGTTTATATATTTTCTTTTATGATGAAAGTCACCACGGCTCATATCAAATAATTTAAAACCATTTTTAAATGCCCATTCTAAATGATTAATCATATTAATATGTCCTAAATTAAACATTTGATAATCAATATCATAACAACTATTCCAATGAAAAATAGTTTCGTCGTCAATAAAATTTAGAGTAATGTTTATGGGTTTCTTTTTATCGTAAATTGCAAATATACAGGCCTTTTTGTTTCGTATTAGAGTGTACATTATGTCTTCATATAATTCCAAAAAGGGTAACTCAAAATTCAATTCTTCCTTTTGATTAAAACGATGCTTAGTTATAGTTTTTAACTGATTAAAAAGTAGATGGTATTCATCTTTTGAAATATCTCCATAAAATTTTTTATAAGTAGGATTAATACATAAATCTAATCGTTTTTTATACCGTTTTAATTGAGATTTTCGTGGTCTGCCCAAATGATTATTTAGGTAATCTTCAAGGTTATTAAAACACGTTAAATCAATAATATAACCAGGATAAAGTTGAGTGGTTAATATTTTTAAAGAAGTGCTATCAATAAATTCTGTTACTAAATAATTAGGAATATCATAAACTGTGTAAGTGGAGTAATTTATATTAAGATTTGAATTAGAACAATTATATACATCACTATTTAGAAATGTATTTGTTATTTTTTTATAAAAATGAGGGAAGCACTTATCCTTAAAAAAAAGATCTAAAAAAAAACTGTGTTTTATATGTTTTTTGTTTCCTATCATTTGTAAAATTTAAACACCTATTTTAATTATCTATTATTAATAAATGGCATTTATTTTTAGTCTTAATTTTGAATTTATTTGAATTTTCTACTAACTTACTTATAGTAATATTATTTAGAGGTACATTGTTTAAAAAAAGAAAGTCGTAAATGGGTTTTTTTAAAAAGGCATAATTGCTATTTTTTTTAATATCTACCACAATAAGTTTGCTAGTAATTTTTTTATCAAAATCTAAAATACTTGCTGATATTTTTTTTTCTCTAAAGTTATTTTTAATCCCAAAAATAGATTTTTTAATGTTCTTGTATTTTGAAATGATGTTATACTTTTTAAATACCTCATAAAATTTGTATTTAACGGCTTCTTTAATGTATGTGTATTTTCCTGACAATGAACTATTATTGTAAGTAATATAAGTATAGTAATAATGAGACTTTGTTGCCCATTTTGTTTTGTAATAATCATAACCCTTTAAAAGGTCGTACACTTTAAAATTATTATTAATACACCATTCTATATTTTTTAGCATATCAATAGAACCTAAATGAAATTTTGAATAATCAATATCATAACCGCTTATAATATAGTATGATAGATTGTTTTTAAACATATTTATTCTGATGCTTATGGGTTTTTCATCATCATATATAACAAATAAACTAGCCTTTTTATTCAATATTAAATCGTACACAATATCATGAAATTCATCAAGGTGCTGTAATTCATAATTAGCTTCTTGCTTTTCATTAAACCTTCTAATTAATAAAGCTCTTAAAGCAATAAATAATGTGTTGTATTTCTTTTTTTCTATTGCTCCAAAATAGGATACGTATTTAATATTGAAACAGTTTTCTAATCTATTTTGGTAGCGTCTTAAATTTGATCTGCTTTTTGAACCGAAATTGTGTTTTAAATAGTCAGAAATATTATTGAAAGTATCAAGTTCAACTAAATGTCCTTTTAAAGTTTTTACTTTATTAATAATGGTTTTATTGGAATGTTTAATAGTTTTAAAATCTAAATAGCCTGGTACATCTTTAACTTTTAATACTTGATTTTTTAAATTTAAGCCTGAATTCATTTTAGTTTCAAAAATAACTTCATTATTAGTACTAACTTTTTTGAAAATAGGAGGTAAGCTATTATCAAAAAGGAAAGTTTTTAAAAATGTTATGTTTTTAATTTTAGTCAAAATTATTGAAACGTTATTTTTTGTGTTTGTTTTTTACCTTTTATGAGATAAGTATTTAACTCGTTTTTAAACTTAAATAGCTTTACTGTACTTAATGATTCTTTATTATGATATAGAAAAGTATAAACGATTCTTTTTAAGAAGCTTAAAGATTTATCATTTATATTAACTTCTAATAATTTATCCTTTGTAGTAATTTCTATATTATTTAAAATTATAATATTTTGCAAGTCATTTTCAATTTTGTCTTTATAAATAAAGTCTAAAATTTTGTGATATACTACATCTATATTTAACTTTTTAAGAATATTTACAATACTATAAAAAGTTTGAGTTTTTACTATTATTACATTTGCTAAAAAAGTGGCTAATAGCGATTTCGAATTATAAATTACATGTTTTTGATAATAAAAATCGGTATCAATTAATTTGTTTTTATATGGGTAATTCCCTTTTAATAAATCGTAAACTTCAATTTCATTATCAAAGCACCAACGTAGTTGTTGTATGAAATTTATAATGCCAATAGAAAATTTTGAATAATCAATATCATAAGTTTTTACATAGCCATAAATGGTTTTGTTGCTTAATAAATTTAAGTAAAAACTAACAGGAATGCCATCACTATATATAACAAATAAAACGGCTTCTTTGCTGTTTATTTGCGGGTAAGCGATTTCATGGTAAACATTCCAACGCGATAAATCATGATTTTTCATTTTCTTTTCTAAAAACCGTTTTTTTAACATTTCATGAAATATCTCAAATAGATAATCATAATTTTTTTTTGAAATATTACCATAATAGCTTTTGTATTCTATATTAAAACACGCTTCTAGTTTTTCTTGGTAAATTCTAAATCTTTTGGGTGTATTAAATTTACTTTTTAAATAATTTTGGGTATTAGTATAATTTTTTAAAAGAATTAGTGAGCCTTTATATGTATTTATAGTTTTTGCTTTCCAGTATTTGCTAGTAATGCTTCCTTTTAAATAATTAGGAAAATCGTAAATGCAATACAGGTTACTATTATTTTCAGTTTTTGATTCTTTATTATTGTAAATAGTTTTACCAGAAATAGTATTTACTATATTGTTGTAAACAGGAAATGCCTTTTTTCTCTCAAGAAAAGAGTTTAGAACATTATAATTTTCTGGTGTTATTTTTTTTAGCATTTTTCGATTTCTACTATATTATTATTGAAACGTTATTTTTTGGGCATTTTTTTCTCCTTTTATAAGAAATGATTTTACCTCATTTTTATACTTGAATAGCTTAATATTATTTATTGAATCTTGATTTGCATATAAAAAATTATATATAAATCTTTTTAAAAAACTAAAAGATTCATTACTTAAGTTTATTTCTTCGAATTCTTCAGGCAATGTTGTTTTAACATCATTATTAATAATAATATTTTGATGCTCATCTTCAATTTTACTCAACTCTTTATTTTGGTATTTATAATTTATAAATTTATAATACAACACATTAGCATTTAGTTTTTTTAAAACCTTTACTAAAAAATAAAAACTTTTAGTTTTTGCAATAATTATGTTTGCAGATATAATTGTTAATAACGAATTAGTATTATACACTACATGCATTTGAAAATTGTATTGCATATCTATTAATTGCATTTTATAAGGATAACTACCTTTTAACAAATCGAATACCTCAATTTTGTTATCATAGCACCAATGCAGTTGATTTATAAAATCGGTAAACCCAATGTAAAATTTAGAATAATCAATGTCATAGGTTCTTAAGTAGCCATAAATAGTTTTATTTCTCACAAAGTTTAAACAAATACTTATAGGTTTTTTATTATTAAAAATAACAAACAAAACAGCTTCTTTATTATTAATAAGTGGGTATGCAATTTCATGATAAACATTCCAACGAGACAAATCGTAATTCTGTAATTTTTTTTCTAAAAATCGTTTTCTAGTCATTTCATGAAATGCTTCAAAAAGTGATTCGTACTCATCTTTTGCTATTTCACCAAAATAGGTTTTGTATTCAATATTAAAACAAGTTTCTAACCTTTTTTTATAAGTTCTAAATTTAGACCTTCTGCCATTGCTAAACTTATGCTTTAAATAATCTTCAGTATTGTTATATTCTTTTAATAAAATTAAAGAGCCTTTGTAAGTATCTATGTTTTTTGCTTTCCACCCCTTTTTATTTATATGGCCTTTTAAATAATTTGGGAAGTCGTAAATGCAATATAAATTACTATTATAGTTCGTAACTTGTTTTATGCTTTTATAAATCGTACCAGTAATTGTATTTACTAATTTATGGTAAATAGGTAGAGGTGTATTTCTTTCAAGAAAAGTGCTTAATACATCTAAATTTACGGGTTTTATTTTTTTTAGCATTCAATAATTATTTTGCAACTTTACTTTTATAGCTATAAAGAAATTTATCGAAATTAATTAATGACCCAATAATATTTTTATCTCTTAAAAACTGAACAAGTGTTAATTCTTGTAAAATGATTTGTGCACATATTTTTGATAATATAGATTTTTTGTTATAAAAAATGTGATAAATAAAGGTGTATTTATGGTTGCACCATTTTTCTTTATAATAGGTTTTACCCATAGATAAATCAAATACGGGAATATTATTATTTAATAACCATTCTAAATGATTTAACATACTAATATCTCCCATGTTATATTTTGAATAATCTATATTATAGGTTTGTATATGACTAAAAACTACATCACCGTTATGAAAATTTAATGTAATGCTTATGGGCTTTAAATCATCATAAATAATATGTAGTGAGGCTTGCTTATTTAAAATTTTTTGAAATGTTGATTCTTGTAATTCCTTCCAATTATTTAAATATCTATTGTGTGTTCTTTTTTCGTTAAATCTGTTTTTTAATAGTTTGTAAAAGGTTTCAAAAGTACTGTTGTAATCACTTTTGCTAATTTCTCCAAAAAAAATATGAGATGAAATAGTGTGGTTTTTATAAAGTTTATTTTTTTTTGAGTTTAAGTTTTTTCTATTTCGCGAATTTAATTTTTTACTTATATAATCTTCAACATTTTCATAATTGATTAGATTAATTAAAAATCCTTCATATTGTTTCACTTTTTTAAATGAAGTGTGTGGGTTAGTTTTTTGTAAAGTAAAGTTTAAATAATCGGGAATATCTTTTACCACATATACTTTATTATAATTAGTAGAAAGAGTATTATTAGTTTTAAAACTTGTTTTTGTGAGGTAGTTTAAAACATTTGATGTATAAAATGAGCTTATTTTATTTTCTAAAAAAAGATTAAAAATTAAACGTTCATTTTGAAAAGAAAAAAGTTTGCTAAGCATCTCTTAAACTAGGTTATCTTGTTATGGCTGAATTTACTCAATATTTATTCGGCATATTTCTTTTTGTGTAATAAAAAGCTTATTTGATGTATAAAGTTGGTGAGATGTTTTTCTCTAAGATAGAGTTTAAAAGCAAAAAAAATCTTGTAAAACTTGGCTGTTTTTTTTGCTTTAAATGAGTTTTCATCAAAGTAAATATGGTAGTTAAACCAGTATGGTTTGTTTGCCCATCTTTTTTTATATTCAAAATAACCTTTAGAAAAATCTAATTCATCAAAATTATTTTCAAAACACCATTCTATTTGCTTCATGATACTAACACTGCCTAATCTAAATTTAGAATAATCAATATCAAAAACTCTAATTACATCTAACATTTTATTGTTTGAAAAATTAAGTAGAGATATAGCTATTGGCTTCTCATTATCATAAACCACAAATAAACCTGCTTCCTTATTTTGCATCATAGGTAATGTAACATCTTTATAAAAATCCCATTCATCTGGATTTAAATTATTGTTAACTATCTTTTTATTAAAAAAACGCTTTTTTAAAAGACGATTAAAGTGCAAAAAAATGACTTTATACGTTTCTGTAGTTATATCATCTATATACATTTTATAATGTATATTATGTGCTGTTTCCAGTTTTCTTTTATAGCTATTAAATTTATACCTACTTTTTCTACTTATCACTTTAGCCATGTATTCTTTTAAGCTGTTATAGCTTTTTAAGTCGCATATATAACCAGGATATTGCTTGATTTTGTAAACACCTAATTTATTATTACTACCATTTTTATTATTATTAAAATCGGGCACATCATAAATTATAAAAACATTATTTAAAATATCGTTTAAAATAGTGTTTGATAGCTTATATGTAATTCCTTTAGTATTGGTTGTGCCCGTATTGAAATATACAGGTCGTTTATTATGCTTTATAAAAGTTAAAGTGTCAATAAAACTGAAATCTAAATCCTCTTTACCATTATTAAAATGATTTAACCAAGTAGTTTTAAAAGTGGTTTTTAAATAAGGATTATTTTTCATTTCTAATTATTTTTTTAATAAAAATGACTTTATGTCATCACTCAGAACTTTTGTGAATTTTTTTGCACTCTCAGATTCTAAATGAGAACCATCATATGTTTTGTATTCATTTAATTGTTGTGTATAATTTAAAAAAGGAACATTATTGGTTTTGGCAATATTGCTCATTTCTAAATTGAAAGAGCTCCATTTTTCATTCTCAAGGTTAATCATATCTATATCACTTGGTAATCTAACAATAAATACATTTCCTTTATTTTTCAAGTATTTTATTAAATTTATGAAATGATTAATTCTATAAATAGAAATTGTATCAGATTTTGCTCTTTTTTCATTTTTTTTTAAAGTTTGGGCTTTCCATGCTAAAATATCGTTATCAGATATTTTTTGTTGCCCATATTCAAGCTTAACTTCATTCCAACCATCCGTATGAGATATTTGATGTTTCCAATTTAATGGATAAAATAAATTATATAATGGTTCTGAATAATTGTTTATAATATAGTCATAATTTGGTCTTGATGAATAATGACTAATTTTCCCAATCATTGTTTTTTTATCAATTTTTAAAATATCTTCTTTTTCTAATGATTGTGCTGTAAAATTACCGGGTGTAACCGAAAGAATAAAAAGACCCTGATTAGATTTTTTTTTAAGTTTAGCTTTTATAGCATTAAAATAAACTTCACCATAAGGAGACTGATAACTGTTAACTGCAAAATTAACAATGGGTTTATCAATATTTATATTTACCATTTCTTTTTCTATAATTGATGGTGAAATTGCTTGATTTGCTCTTGAAATACCAATAATTAAACTTCCAGCTTCTTGGGTGAATTTATTATAATAAGAATCTACATAGCCTTTTGAAAGTTTATTAACAGAAAATAAATAAATTCCAATAAAGGCAAGTACAAATAATAAAAATTTTAATATAAATTTTTTTAAAACCATCTTAAAACTGAAAATATATAAATGTGTTTTGTCTATTTATTGCAAATAATATAATTACTAAAATATAACTAATATAAATAGACCATCTGTGGTAAATAGACTTATTGATTACTAACTCATATATTTTATCATTCCCTTTAAAATAATGAATTGTTTGCACTATAATTAATAAAATAAAACATAGAGTAAACTCAAAATAATTATTTAATATATTAACATGTAAGCTAGTTATGTTAAACATGTTTTTAAAATAAAATATGGCATCATTAATTGAAGCAGACCTGAAAAATATTAAAGGGATTGATAAACAGACAACTAAAGAACACCATCCTAAAAAATTTATAACAAATTCCGGAAGCCTTAGGGTTTTGAAAATTTGTTTTCTTATTCCGTTCGTACTGAATTCTATTACAAGTAACAATGCATTTATTAAGCCCCATATTATAAACGTCCAATTAGCACCATGCCACAAACCAACTACAAAGAAGAGTATAAAAACATTAGTAACTACTTTAATTTTAGAGCCTTTTGAGCCCCCTAATGGGATGAAAATGTAATCTTTAAGCCATTCCATAAGTGATATATGCCAACGCTTCCAAAAATCTGTAATTGATGTTGCAAAGTATGGTTTGTTAAAGTTTTGCATTAAATCAACACCTATTGTTTTAGCAGCACCAATTGCTATTGAGGTATATGCAGAAAAATCATAATATATTTGAAAGGCAAATAAAAACGAACCTATAAAAAGAGGTAGCCCATGAGCACCTTCTGGGTCTGCAAAAGCAGCATCAACATATATACCAAATCTATCTGCGACTACAACTTTTAAAAAAAAGCCCCAAGCCATCATTACTAATCCCTTTTTTATATTTAAAATATCAATAGTCACCTTTTTTCTTAATTGGGGAATTAACCTAGAAGCGCGTTCAATAGGACCAGCAACTAATTGAGGAAAAAACGATACATAGAGTGCAAAAAAGCCGAAATGTTTTTCGGGTTCAATTTTACCTCTATACACATCAATAGTATAACTTAATGTTTGAAATGTGTAAAAACTTATACCAACAGGAATTAAAATTTGATTAAAGTTATAAGACCCAAAGTTTTCAGTTTTAGAGATACTTAGTCCAAAAAACTCAAATATTCCCTGAATTGATGATGTGAAGAAAGATAAATACTTAAAAGAAAACAGTATGCCAATATTAACAAGTATACTTAATAGTAAGTAAATTTTTTTTAACTTTTTAGTTGAATTTGGGATTTTTAGCCCGCAATAATAATCAACACAAGTTGATATGAATAAAAGAATAACTAATTCAAATTCGTGAGCCATATAAAAATAGTAACTACCTAATAAAAGCCATAGCCACCTATATTTATGTGGAATTATATAAAATCCAATAATCATTATTGGAAAAAAAAGAAGAAACTCAAATGAATTAAAAAGCATTTAATATTTAGACTTAAGGAATAGTTTATTTTAAATGTTATAGCAAACTTAACTTAAATTAATATAAAGGTTATATAATTAAGTTGAATTGCAAAAAAAGTTGTTGTTTTCATTTAATAATATAATTTAAATATACTTAATGCTATTTTTTCTAGTTTATAACTAATGCCATATAGTTACATGTTTATATTGTTGAAAATAAGGAACTTAAACTTATCAATACTTATTAACAACAGTTATTTTTTTTGTTTTTTCATTCTATTTTTGAGTTTCAAAATAATTGATAAAATCTAAAATTAAAATTCATTCGTATATGGGGATATAATATTTCGAAACACAAACACAATAAAATACATTTAATCTGGTTTTTTAACCATTTCAACGATGTTTAAAAAAGCATATTGCATTTTATCGAAAAAACAAATCATTTTAACGATTATTTATTATTTGTTTTTATTATTGAATACAAATTATTAATTCCCCCAAATTCTAGATTTTATGAAGACACTAATTAAACCCATGTATTTCGTTTTTATTTTTATGATAACTTTTTTATCATGTAATAACGAAGAATTATTTATAGAACCAGCTGTAGAAGTTGTTGATGAAGATACAGAAGATACAGAAGACACAAACGAAGAAGAAGAAACGGAAGAAGAAACCGAAGAAGAAGAGACAGAAGAGGTAGACAGTACGTTGCCATGTGAATTTACATTAGATAATATACAGCCTAACTCAACAATTGTAATTAATTGTATTTTAGATTTACAAGGTCAAACAATTATTCTACCAGATAGTGTAACAATTGAATATGAAGGTGGTGAAATTATTAATGGTACTATTAAGTTCTCTAGTAACGGAATTATTGATGGAGAACTTTTAAATTCAACATTAACTATAGGAGGTTCAAATACTCAAATAAAAGATCCTGTATTTAATTTTATTGTTGAAAGATGGGGTATTGTTGAAGGTCAGGTTTCTGATGATGTTGCTTTAAATAATAAAGATATTTTAAATTCAATATTTCTTCAAGTAAAAGAACTAGGGGTAACTACTTTTAAAATTGATGAAATGGATGCTTACTTTTTAGTGAGTAAAGAAAATAATTTTCCACCTAAAGCTAGAATGGGAGAAATATTTATTCCATCAGATTTTAATTTAGTTATGACGGATAATACACACCTAAGAGTACAACCAAATGGTTTTTCGGATTTTACTTTAATAGCAATTTATGAAGAATCAAATGTTACAATAACAGGAGGACATTTACATGGAGATAGAGATGAACATAATTATAGTACTTGTGGTGGTGATGAATGGTGTCAAGATAGTGATTTATTAAGATTAGAAGCTGCTGTAAATGTGATTATAGATGGAGTAAATATTCATGATTCAACAGCAGATGGAATAATGGTAAAAGCAATAGGGTTTTCATATAATCCAGACTATGTCCCTTCTAGTAATGTGTTAATTAAAAACTGTATAATAGATAAAAGTAGACGTAATAATATTTCAATTGTAAATGCTCATGATATTATTGTTGAAAATTGTCAAATATTAAATGCGGGTATTGATACAGGTAATTCAATAGGAACTAATCCAAAAGCTGGAATTGATGTAGAAGCTTTAAGGTCAATAGATGATAATGGTAATTATATCTATTATGAAATAGCAAAGGACATTATTATTAGAAATAATATAGAAAAAGGAAGTGCTAGATCTGCTTTTATTGTTGCTATTGGTGATGATACTCTTATTGAAAATAATGAAACAGAAAATGGTATAAGTTATTCTTTAGCAACGGGTATTAAAATTAGAAATAATAGAATAACTGGAATTTCTGAAAAACACTTAAATAGCAATGCTATTGGAGGAGGTGTTAGTAATACCGAAACTACTTATAACAATGAAATTTCAGGTAATATAATTAAAGGTTATGGAATTGGTATAACCTTGTATGCAAAAGAAGCATTAGTTTTTGACAATATTATAGAGAATGCAGATAAGGGGATTTTTGTTCCAGATGAGATACGGGATACTAAAATTTATGGTAATGAGATTACCAATAATACTAGTGTTTATACACGCGGTATTTATGCTCATACAGCTGTATTAAAAGATATAGAAATATATGATAATAAAATTAACATAAACGTTGGACCATCTGTAGTTTTTGAAGGTGTTAATTCTGATACTGCAACACCAGATAAAATAGAAGTAAGGGTTTATGAAAATTACTTTATTAAAGGAGAACCTAAGGTCTCTGATTCCTATGGAATAGAATTAAAAGACAATTATTAAAATTTTATATTTCCTTCATTATATAAAAAACACCTCATCCTTTTTGAGGTGTTTTTTTATCCCATAACTTACCCCATTCTAAATCTTTGGAATAGGTTTTAAATTTATCAATACCGCTTCCAGGTGTAAAAGTATATTCACCAAAATAAATTTTATTATTTACTGAGTATAAATCTACACGTACATAATCAAAAGGATTTGATAGTTTTACAGCTATATCAATCATTTCGTTAAAATTTTCTGGCTTTTTAATTTTTGAAGAATCTTTAACTTCCTTAAATAAAAATGGATATTCAACAACTTTCCATTTTTCATCAAAAAAGGCAACTTTAGTATCTAAGAATCTATCTATAAATACCCCTAAATAAATTTTATTTTTAAAGCAACAAAATTTATAATCCTTCGGTATTTGTCCTTGTTTATCTAAAAGTAATTGCTCAACTAAAAGTTTTGGCTTAATGTTTTTATAATGTAACTCCATACCAATTAAATGATATTTTGTATTAAGCCATTTATCGGTGATTCTTTTTAATTCATCAAAGCTATATTCTGATTTGTTTTTCACTATTAAATTAAAACCACTTCCATGATTTGCTTTTATTACAAAACTACTTGGCAATTGATTATAAATATCCTTACTTAGTGAGTCTATTTTAAAAAACAAAGGTACTAAATATTCATCTCCAATTTTTTTAGAAACATATTCTCTAACAGCAATTTTATCAGATAATGTTGTCATTTGTTCGGTATAATTAAATCGCCTTTTAGCCATTTGTTCATTGTGTGTTTTTGGGTTTTTAAAATTTGGGGTGTAATTTAAATTAGCAATAAAACGATTTCTTACATAAAATTCTGGATTAATTTTTGCTAAAATAATTTTTGCTAGATGTAATAAAAATGCTTTCATAAAATTTTAATATAATATAAATATAAAAATTTATATTAAGCTTATATATAGTATACTTATTATTATTATTATTATTATTAATTTTTTTTGTATATGTTTGATGAATATGTAATTAAATTAATAATATTCTAGCCTTAAATGATTCTAAGTATAATAATACCAATGTATAATGCTGAAGCTTTTATAGGCACATGCTTAGATAACCTTTTAGAACAACAGCTAAATTTAACCGAATATGAAATATTAGTTATTAATGATGGTTCTAAGGATAAAAGCAAGAAAGTTGTAGAAAATTACATAAAAAAATATCCAAATGTCATTTTATATAATCAAAAAAATTCAGGTAATGGTGCTGCTAGAAATAAAGGAATTGATTTAGCAAAAGGTAAGTATTTATACTTTCTTGATTCAGATGATTATATTGTAACTAATGTTTTAAATTATTTATTAAATATTTTAGAAAAACAGAATTTAGATATTTTAGGTTTTGATTCAATAAATACAAAATCTTCTAATTTAAAAGCATCAAAGAATATAGATGAAATTCAATCGGCACCAGATTTTAAAATCATTAAAGGAACAAAATTCATTGCAGACAATAATTATAGAGCTGAAGTATGGTGGTATATAATCAATACCGCTTTTTTTAAAAGCACAGGTATTTCTTTTTATGACCGAAAATATGTTCAAGATTCATATATAACACCAAGTCTATTTATTAAAGCAGAGAGGGTTTTGTTTTTGCCATTAGATATCCATAGATATAGACAAAATAATAACTCAATTACTCATATAAAATCGCCAACTCATATAAAAAAACATATGCATGATTTGGTTTTTTCAGTTAATAAGTTAGGTGTATTAATTGAAAGTATTCAGAGTCAAAAATGTGTTTTTCGATTAAAAAATAGACAACAAGGATATGTTTTTTTCTTTTTAATTAGATTTATTAAATCTAATATGAGTTTTAAGGAACTGAAGAATAATTTAAAAGACCTTAAATCTATACAAGCTTACCCTATTACCCATTTTTTAGGGAAAGATTATAATGGATTAAAATACCAAGTTTTAGTCTTTATATTTAATACCTCTTTTTTATTATATCCATTTTTATATATAAATAGATTTTTTTATCGTACAATAGTTAAAAGATAGCTTTTTTATATTTTACTGTATTTTAAACAAGTTCTTTATAAAACTTAACCCATTCGTTAGAAATAGTTTTTGATGAAAAATTATCATTTATATATTTAGTACCATTTTTGCCTAACGACT
>Ga0256845_1001245_pt1 | contig 20922 bp, 15 predicted proteins | sample RiftiametaG_FD_189101 | JGI IMG/M metagenome (GOLD analysis project Ga0256845, IMG submission 189101) | Tube worm associated microbial communities from hydrothermal vent at the East Pacific Rise, Pacific Ocean - Riftia | ecosystem: Host-associated > Annelida > Integument > Unclassified ...
CGACCGAGTCGACGACGACCGGGCCGACGACGACCGAGACCGACAGCGAAACCAGCACCAGTGAGCCGACGGGCGAAGATCCCGTCTGTGGCAATGGGGTTATCGAGCCCGGTGAGATGTGCGACGACGGCAACCAGATGAGCGGCGACGGCTGCGAGGCGGATTGCACCCTGCTGGCGGGTGAGCTTTGGTGGCAGCGCACGATCGATGGCGGCGACGAGGAGCTCGACCGGGGTTTTGATGTGGCGACCGACGAGGCCGGCAACATCTACCTGGTGGCGACCGTCGTCGATCCGGTCGCCAAAAAGGATATTTTTATCCGCAAGTACGATCCGATCGGCGTGAGTATCTGGACCCGTAACTACGACGGTGGTGTCAACCAGCACGATCAGGGCCTGGCGATCACGGGCGATGAGTTTGGCTTTATGGTGGTCGCTGGCCGTCAGACCCAGGGCGACAACGGCTCGCTGCTCTGGCTCAGCAAATGCGATCCCAACGGCCAGATCATCTGGCAAAATGTCGGCCAGGCAGAGGCCTATATCGGCTCGCTGGCGATGTTCTCCGCCTCCCATTTTATCGCCGGGGGCTCGATCAAGGAGGGCATGGATACCAACGCTCTGGTTCGCCGTTACGACGATCAGGGGGGCGAGCTGTGGACTGCTGTGCACGCCGGAGCGAGTGGAGGTCCCGACTCGGTCGCCGATGTCGCGGTCAACGACGCGGGGGATATTTTTGTCGCTGGTCGAGAGTTCTCGGACGCGACCTCCTTTGACGTGTGGGTTGCCCGGTACAGCGCTGGCGGCGAGGAAGTCTGGAGCTTCACCGTCGATGGCCCCGAGAGCGGAGCCGATTGGGCAGGGGCGATCGCCGTCAGCGAAGGCGGTTGGTTTGTCGTCGGTGGCCGCCACGATCACGGCGACGCCTCCTTCGGTGACGTTTGGCTCGGGCGCTATTCGATCGACGGCGGCGAGGCCGAGTGGACCCAGACCTACAACGGGGCAGCGAGCGGCGACGACGGCCTTCGCGGCCTCGCGATCGACGGCGATGACCAGATCATCGCGGTCGGCTTTGAGGAGGTCGCCGACCAGGGCTCAAATATATGGATCCGCAAGTACGAGAGCAGTGGCACCGAGATCTGGGCGCGCACGATCGACGGTGAGGGCTCGGGCGACGACTCTGCTTCGGCGGTCGCAGTCGATGTGGATGGCAACGTCGTCACCGTTGGCGAGGTCGCGATCATCGATCAATTTGATAGCGACGTGATCCTGACAAAACACGCGCCATGAGTCGCTTGAGAGAGGACCCAAAAGGAGCCCCCCATGGACGCGCTTGATCAGGTTCATCTCGCCTTTGAGCCGAGTTCGTTGTTGCTGCTCAACGTGATCCTCGGCCTGATCATGTTCGGCGTGGCGCTCGATCTCAAGGTCGACGACTTCCGCAGGATCCTGCGGAAGCCGCGGGCGGTGCTCATCGGTCTTGTCGGCCAGCTCGTCTTGCTGCCGGCGTTGACCTTTGCTCTGATCGTGCTCTTTGAGCCGCAGCCGAGCATCGGTCTCGGCATGCTGATCGTCGCCTCTTGCCCCGGCGGCAACGTCTCCAACGTGATCACCCATATCGGCGGGGGCAGCACCGGCGTATCGATCACGATGACCGCGATCACGACGCTCTCGGCGATCGTCATGACGCCTTTTAATTTGGCTTTTTGGGGCGCCCGCGATCCGGGCATCGCCGGTCTGCTCACCGAGGTTGAGCTGGAATTCGGCGCGATGGTGCTGGCGATCGGTCTGATCCTCGGCCTGCCGTTGCTGGTGGGCATGGTTGTGAGTGCACGGCTGCCAAGGCTCGCCGCTCGTCTGCGGGTGCCGATGCGGAGGATCTCGATGCTCTTCCTCGTGATCTTCATCGTCGGCGCGTTGGTCAAAAATTGGCCGCATTTCCTGGCCCATGTCGGCGGCATCGTCGGCATCGTCGCGCTGCACAACGCCTGCGCCTTCGGGCTCGGCAATCTCTTGGGCCGTGCCGGTCGCCTGACTCGGGCCGACCGACGGGCCTTGACCATCGAGGTCGGGATTCAAAACAGCGGCCTCGGCCTCGTGTTGATTTTTTCGTTCTTTGGCGGGCTCGGCGGGGCTGCACTGGTCGCCGCCTGGTGGGGCGTTTGGCACCTGATCGCCGGACTGACGATAGCCGGCGCGTGGTCGCTCTGGTCGCGTCGGTGTGGGCGCTCGGACTGACGGCCGAGGGGTCTGCGCGGCCACCAGCGGTGGGTAGGGCCCCTTGATGTGTGAGGATACGCTCCTGGTTTAATTGCGGTGTCCCCTACCGGGAGTCCGATCAAAACCTCACTATCCCGCCTTCACGAGCTTCTCATGACACACGACGAGAACATCGCCCTGGCCCCCACTGACCTCGCCGTAAAGCGCACCGATCGTTTTGACGGGACTGGCTTCTCGGTCAAGCTCAGCCGCTTCGCCCACGAGGACGTCGAGCTGATCAAGAGGACCTATGAGGTGGTCAAGCGCGCCTACGGTCTTTGGCTGCACATCCGCGACGCGGCGCATCTCAGCGACACCCACCACGAGGAGCTGCTCCATCAGCACATCCTCTCGGAGTTTAAGGACCGTCGCTTTCTCCTGACGCTCCGCGACTTAGGGGCTGCGACCTACAAGCTGGGCACGCCCAGTCGCGATGTTCGGTCGGTCCTGCACGACATCCGCGGCGGCGCCTTGCTGGCGCTTATCGGGGCTGCGGCCGCCGATGCGCGGGGCGAGACCATCAGCAGCGAGGAGCTCAAGAGCATCATCCTTCGCGCCCGCGATCACGCCCGAATCATGCGCAACGCGATCAGCGATTTGCACCCGATTTTGCGGGCGATCGACTCGGGCATCAAGACCCACACGATGCTCGACTTCATCGCCAAGTGGGCGCGCACCACCTACCGGATCGGCGAGCGCAAGGTCGACGTGACCACCGATTGCGCCTACGACGGTTTTGTCTGTCGCTACGATCTCGAGACCGCCGCTCTCGACCGGGTGATCTACAACCACATGAACAACGCTGCCCGCTTCAGCGCCGACGACAGCGTGTCGATCGTCGCCGTGCCGGTCAACGACGAGATGGTCCGCTGGGTCGTCAGCAATTCGATCTACCCCGAGCACAACGTCAACTTGCGGGACAGCCTGGGCGCCGATCTGGGTCTGCTCTACAAGGGGGGCCATACGCGTGGCGGTCACGGCATCGGCCTCAGCAACTGCGCGGAGCTGGTGGGGGCCGCTGTCGGCATCAACGACATCGATACGCTTGTGAGCTCTGGTTACATCGGCGCATCGGTCCGCGATCATACCTACGTCGCGTGGTTCCACTGGCCGACCTACAAAGAGCCCGCCAAGGCCAAGTCCAACGCTCAGGCGAGCTGAGCCGAGCGGACTTGAGGCGGCCACTCGGGGTCCCACTCCTCAGACAGGTCGGAGCGTGCGTCGACCCCTAAAGGGGTCGATGCACGTCCTAGACTCGCTCGCGGAACCCCCCTCGCCCGACCACCAGCACGTCCTCCAAGCCGTTGAAAAGAGAGCCGGCGGATGGAGGCAGAGGCGGTTCTGTGAGACGCCGCGAACTGAGTGCTTCTGAGTACTTCGACCCCTGCAACCAGGTTCATTGGGATCATCCGAGGCCGAGCAGGGGCAGGAGCAGGGCGCCGCAGGCGAGGATCACAAAAAAGCCGAGCAGGTCGAGGGCGAAGCCGGTGCGGATCATCTCGCCGATGCGCACGTGGCCGCTGCCGTAGGCGATCGCGTTGGGCGGTGTGGAGACCGGCAACATGAAGGCGTTGCTCGCCGCCATGGTCACGCAGAGCACCATCGGTAGGGGATCGATACCGAGTTTTAAGGCGATCGCCAGCAGCACCGGGATCATCATGCTGGTGGTTGCTGTATTGCTGGCGATCTCGGTTAAGTAGGTCATCAGCAGAGTGGCGAGCGCCAGCAGTCCGAGCGGCGACTCGGCGAGCGGACCGGCGAGCGCGAGGGCACCGTTGGCGAGCGCCGCAGCGAGGCCCGTATCAAACATCATCTTGCCGAGGGCCAGGCCGCCGCCGAGCAGATAGAGCGTGCCCCAGTCGATCTTGACCGCCTCGGCCCAGGGCAGGACTGGTTTGCCATCGCCGTCGCCGCTCGGCAGAATAAAGAGCAGGCTGGCCGCGAGCAGGGCGACGATGCCCTCGTTGAGGCTTTGTCGGGCCCAGATCGTCGTCGCGTGCTGGCTGCCGAGGGCGAGGCCGATCAGCGAGGGTGCGAGCCAGCCGACGATCGCCAGGCAAAAGACGATGAGCGAGCGGGACTCGCCCGAGGAGAGCGGGCCAAGGGCGCGGCGCTGCAGGTCGACAGCGGCGGTGAGCCCCTCGATCTTCGCGAGCGGCGGCGGGTAACGGAAGCGGATCCACAGCAGAAGGCCGACGAGACAGACCAGTGCGGTCGGCAGCGCGAAGCTCATCCAGGTGAAGAAGTCGAGGTGCACATGGGCCTGGCGCTCGAGCAGATCGAGGGCGATGACGTTGGGCGCGGTGCCGATCGGTGTCGCCATGCCGCCGAGGGAGCAGGCGTAGGCGAGGCCCAGGATCATGCCCGAGCCGTAGCGGCGGACCGACTCGTGCAGGGCACTGTCGTCTTTGGGAACAAAGGCATCGATCGCCGAGACCAGGCCGAGCGCCACCGGCAACAGCATCGCTGCGGTCGCGGTGTTGGAGATCCACATCGAGCCGATGAAACCGGCGACGGCGACAGCGACAAGGACTCGGCTCGGTCGGCCGCCAATAAAATCACGGCTCAGCAGCCAGAGCGCGGCCCGTCGATCCATGCCCTGGGTTTGGAGGCCGCGGGCGATCATAAAACCGCCGAGGAAGAGAAAGATCAGCGGGCTGGCGATCGGGGCTAAGGCCTCTTTGGCCGGCGCGACCCCCATGAGCACGGCGAGCGCCGGTGCGAGCAGAGCGGTGGCCGCCAGCGGAATTGCCTCGGAGACCCAGAGAACGACGGCGAGGGCGACAACCGCGGCCAGACGCTGAGCGGAGGGTTCTAGCCCCAGGGGCGCCAGCAGGAGGGCGATGAAGACGAGCGGCGCGAGCAGCAGGCCGAACCGCCTGCGGAGGGCATCCGCCCGGGCTCGGCGCTCCTGGGTCGTGCGCTCCGCAGGCACCGGCCGAACGATACCCTACTTCAGGGGGCTGTGCGAGCCCCGCGAGTCGCTCTGTTCCGGGGCGGAGAGGGCTCAGGTTTTGGAGGTTCATTGGGTCATCGAGGGCCGCCGAGGGGACGCCGGAAAAACGATTATCTATATATTAATAAATGGATCGTGGAGCCCGACGAACCTCCGAGGTCGCCATTAAATTTGCAAGGCGAATGTCTCGGTTATATCGATATGCCAAAGTTGCGGACCAGTGTCTCAGGACTTCGCAGGATCGCCAAAAGGTACCCGCGAGAGCAGCAAGAGACAGGGCACACAGATGAGACTGGCGAGGCCGAAGAAGGTCATCGCTCCCTGGGTCTCGTAAAAATAACCGCTGTAGGTACCGGTGAGGGTTTGAGCGAGGGCGTAGAGGGCGGTGGCGAAGGCGAAATGCGCCGCTTTGTGGTCGGGGTGACAGCGGCGCATGATGAAGACCATCTGGGCCGCGGTCGCCATGCCGCCGAAGAGCTGCTCGATGATCAGCACACCGCCGACGACGAGGTGGGAGGGCTCCATCGTGTTCAGCAGGGCCCGAGGTGCGCCAAGGCCGGAGGCGAGCCCCAGGCTCAGGGTGTCCGAGGCGAGCAGCAAGTAGAGGGGCTCACTCGCGGCCATCGCCAGGGCGATCGGCGGCAGTGCTCGACGGAGGCCGACGCGGCCGATCCAAGCGCCCGCGACCATCGCCCCGAGGATGCTGGCGACGGTGCCAAAGCCGTTGAGTACCCCGCGGATCTCGGTGCCCACGCCCAGGTCCCGAAAGAGCACCTTCGACATGCTGAACATCAGGGCATCGCCGAGCTTGAAGGTGATGATGAAGGCGAGCACGTAGAGCGCCCGCCGCTGGGTGAGGAACGAGAGGTAGGCGTCGAGCACATGGCCGACCGCCTCTTCTTTGGTCGGCTCTGGTGCGGCCTTGTTCGTTTCCTCTGGGCCCTTCTCGCTTTCTGGTGCCACCACGCGCTCGCCGGCGCCGCGGGGCAGGAAGAAGTGGTGGAAGAGCGCGAGGCCGCCGAGGATCATCGCAGCTGCTCCAAAGGCCAGGAGCCAGCTAATGCGACCGCCGAGGTAGACCAGCGCTGACGAGCCGACCAGCATCGCGACCCTGAAGGCGGCGACCCGGATCCCGGAGTAGCGGGCCTGCAGGTCCTTGCCGAGGGCATCCATGTAGTAGCCGTCGCAGGCGATGTCGTGGGTCGCCGAGAGCACGCCGATGATCACGAGGACCACCCAGATCAGGCTGGTATCGCCGCCGGTGCTGAATTGGTTGGCGAGAAGTGCGACGATGCCAACGGCGATCCCGAGCGCGGCCTGGGTCGCTATCATCCATTGGCGGAGGGTGCCGAAGAGATCGACGAGCGGACTCCAAATGAACTTAAGTGTGCTTGTCAGGTGAAGCGCGGATGTGTACCCGACCTGACGCGCGGGCAAGCCCATTGCGGTAAAAAATTCCGCAGCGATTTGGTGCAGTATCGACCACGGCAGGCCCTCGGCGAAGTAGGTCGTGCCGGTCCAAAAGGCCGGGGCCGGTGGCCGTGAGTCGGCCGATTTGGGCGCTTTGGAGGGCACAGGGGCCCATCCTACCCAGGTCTGCCACGGCGCCAAATTAGTCGTTTCTGCTCGCTCCCACGGGGGCCTTTGGGGTCGCTCCTGCGGCGCTCTTTAGAGCCCCTGTCCTCTCGGACAGGGTCAATTGGTGGCATCGGCAAAACCGCGCCCAATAGGCGCTAGCGCGCCACTGAGCGGTCTTCACCAGTTGACCGTGGAGAGACCTTAGATAGAATGCGAGGAGATGGGCGGGAAGCGCGCGAAGACGCACGCAGGGGTGATTGCGGAGCAGATTACAGGCGAATGCGCCGCGTATCGCTTGCGCGTGATCAACCGGGCGATCACTAGGATTTATGACGAGGCATTGCGTCCCCACGGGATTCGCATCGCCCAGCTCAACACCATGGTTGTGGTGATGGATAGCGGTGGCATCACCCCGAACGAGCTCTCGCAACGCATGCACATGGATGCGTCGACGGTCTCTCGCAACGTCGAGAGGATGTGCCAGAAGGGCTGGCTCGAGCTGCAGAGCCTCGAGGATGCGAGGTCCCACGCGATCCACATCACGACCCGGGGCAGGCGGCTGCTGCGAGATGTCGCGCCGGCGTGGGAGCAGGCCCAAGAGGCCACCGCAAAGATCCTCGGTGTGCAGGTGATGCGCTCGTTGTGGCGGGCGGTCGACCGGATCGAGTCCGCCGGCTCCTGAGCAGCGTCCGTTGGTGACGCAGATCTCGCGCCATCGTCGGCCTCCTCGTGGCAGGCGGCAGGCGGCGGAGGGCGGTGAGTCCCCGGCGCGGGTTCCGAGGCCATCGCGATCGCGATCGCCGAATTGCCACCCAAAGCCCGGCCTTGTGGGCCACGAGGATCTTCTTGGTGGGGCGAGATCGGCGGATACGGCGGATACGGCGGATACGGCGGCTCCCCAGGGTCGTTTGTCTTTGCTGCGCGGAGCGGTTGTAAGGACCCCCAGACTTGACGCATCCTGGGGGCACCGCCGGTGATCGTCGCTCCCTCCCAAGTCTTCGCCTACCTCCTCCTCGGAGCGCTCGCTCCCGGTGAGCCTGCGGCCGCGCAGCCCCCTGCCGAGACGAGCCCCGCAGTGACAACTTCCGAGTCCGCGGCTTCCGAGTCGCTCGAGGTCGCGTCAGGCGAGGCCGCATCCGCAGGCCCAACAGACTCGGCAGAGCCTGCTTCTTCTGCTTCTTCTTCTTTTGCTTCTTCGACAGCCCCCTCTGCCGCGGCGACGCCGACGACGAACACCGAGTCGGTCGACGCAGAGCTTCCTACAGAGGTGAGCGTCAGCGGTTTCTCCTCCGCAAAGCCCGCGACCGAGACGACAACGGCGGTTCCCAAGGGCCGAAGGGTGCCGCCGGAGTACGGGCCTTTTTACGAGAGCGAGGCGTACACCGAGGTCCTGTCGTCGAGCGATGTGCCTCTGAGCAAGCCACCCTTCCTGTCGCTCGGGGCCGGAGCGTTTTGCTTTGTCGAGGCCGCGAGCTGCCGCGCTGCGCTGATCGCTTCGGCGGACGTGGGCGCCGGCATGAACGTGGTCGCCGGCGATCGGGGGGTCAACATGCCGCTCACGCAGTTCTCCTTTCGGGGCGGCCTGACAGTGCGTCCGGTCACCTTGCTGCGCAAGCGCTGGCACCCGTGGAGCGTCGGTCTGGTGGGTTCCTTTGTGCGCTCGTCGGGCGCGGTCGCCTCGGCTGCTTCGACGACGGGCGCGTCCAACCCCGAGCTTATCAATGTCACCCACACCGACGGCATTCGTGTCGCTCTCCTCAATCAGGTGTGGCTCAGCCAAAAGCGACACGCTCTGCACTTTGACTTCGCTTTTGGTGGCGTCAACTCGACCGCGTTGACCTCGACAAAGCGCGTCACTGGGGCCCACGCAGATATCGCGTTGGGCGTCGGTGGTTGGGGGGCGGTCTTCCTCGCTGCGGATTTTGTTAATCGCACCGATACACGCGTTGCCCTCGGCTTTCGCGGCCACGGCATCGCAGCGGCACCGATCGCGGCGATGGTCCTCTTGGGCCTGCTCGCGGGGGGAGGCCTGTAATGCCGGCTGCATTGCTCGGTCTCTACCTGGCTCTTGGTTCAGGTCTGAGCCTCGATGCGAGTGCTCTGCAGGCCGCCGAGGTCGCGGCGCCGGTGAGCGCCCCGTCGGCGGAGGTGAGCGCAGCTGCCGAGGTCGGGCCGGGTGGGCCAGTGGCCTCTCCGGGCCCCGCCGAGGTCACAGCACCGTCAGCGCCCGCACCCGCACCGACCTCAGTCCCGCTGGAGCCGATGCCGGCACCGGTAGTTGCACCGGCAGCCGCACCGGTAGTCGAGGCTGCGGACGTGCACATGTTTCGATATCCGGCAAAGGTTGGCTCTGGGCCAAGTGCCACGGCCGAGTCGGGCCCGCCTTTCTACTCCGACGGAGATATCGAGACCTTGCGCGGGCGTTACGGGCTCGACCCTGCGGCGCCCAGCGAGCGCAAGGCCCGTTGGCGCTGTTTAGTTGCCGATCCGACCTGCTCCTTTAATGTCGAGATCAACGCCACCAGCGCCTACGCGTTTCGCTTTCACCAGGGGACTCCGGCCTCACCGCAGCTCTACCGCTGGAACTCTGGGCGCTCGCAGTTCGATCTCTGGGTCAACCTGCCTGGCGTGATCGAGAGTCACGGCCTCCGCCGCTTCACCAAGCTCTCGCTGGGTCCCAAGGGCGGGGTGATCGTCAGCGACAGCAAGAACATCTGGGGCAACGCGGGCCTGGCGATGCGCTACTGGTTTGGACGCGGGCGCTTCTCGCCGACGATCGAACTCTCGTCGGCGTTGACCTACCGCTTGACGACCGCCGACTCCACCCCCGGCTCTGAGACTGCCGGGCAGATCGTCAGCCGGCGCTCGCCCATCGGTGTCACTGCGGACATCGGCTTCGGTCTCGGCGGTTTTGGAGCCTTGATCCTCGGCGGCCAATTTGACTCTTCGCTGGCCCGCGAAGATGTCACCGAGACCGCCCGGATTTACCCCTCGGGTATGCTCTTTGTCGGCTTCCGCGGCAACATCATCTGGGGTGCACCAGCGGCCGCTGCAATCGGTACGACGGCGCTCTCCCAGCGAGTGACCGCGCCGCTGCGGCAGTAGTCTAGGTTGCTGCCGGCTTGGAGTCGGGGGCATCCTCCGCCAGAGGACATGTCGAAGAGGACATGTTTTAAAACAAGGAGCACCTAGCGCTTGGGCGTCAGATTTAGGCGACCGCTGTTGTGCAGCCAGTAGCCGCCCGGCACGACGACCATCAGGAAACCGATAAAGGCGCCGATACGGGCAGCGGTATCACCGAGGGGGAGCATACCTATCCAGGTGAGCCCCATCGCGACGGCACCGGTGGCGGCGATCAGGGCCAACCAGAAGACCTCGGAGGTATAGCCCCAGGTCCCGGTGATCATGCGCGACTCGCTTACCTGCAGGATGTTGCGGATGAGGTAGGCGATGCCGACCGAGAGTGCCGCACCTTCGAGCCCGTAGAGCGGCACAAGGAGCGGCATCAGCGTGGCCAGGGCGCCCAAGGTGATCAGCACATTGAGCAAGGAGAGCTCTGTGCGCCCGTAGCCGGCGATGATGATGCCGTGCAGGCCGAGCACGCCGTCGATCACCCAGAACGAGCAGAGGATCAGCACCGCGAGCGCACTCGACTCAAAACCATCGCCGAGCAGCGGCATCAGCCATTCGGCGAAGCAGATCATGAAGGCGAAGATCAGCCCCTGGATGCCGACCACCAGCACCGTCGCCTGGGTGAGACCCGCGGCGAGGCGGCGGCGGTCGCCGGTGACCCCGATCTCGGCGACGATCGCCAGGACCATCGGATCAAAGGAACGCCGCACCTGGCGGATCGTATTGCCGAGCTGCACACAGGCGGCGTAGATGCCGACGGTCGTCGGATCGGAGAGCGCTGCGAGCAGGTAGACGTCCATGCGCAGCAACAGCGAGGTCGAGACCTCGCTCAGCCACATAGGCGTCGCGTAGCGGATGAGCGAAGCAGGTACGCGAAAGGCATGGGTGCCCGCCGAGCGCGGCTCATCTTTGTAAGCCCCTTTAAATACCCAGAGCGCGCCGGCGAGCCCGGCGATGTAGGAGGCGACAAAGGCGAGCGCCAGGCCGACAACCTCGAGGCCGACGTAATAGAAGATGACCGCGGCGAGAACCATGGTCAGCGACGCGAGACCCTCGCGGACAAAGACCTGCGCCTCTAGCCGGCGTTTGCCGAGCGAGGCGTGGATCAGGATGTCCATCAACGTCATCGGCACCAGCGCGAAGGCCATCCAACGGAGCTCATCGGCGGCGGCTTCGGAGCCCGCCCATTTGGCGATCAGCGGGCCGCCAGCGACCGCTAGCAGGATCGCGACGATCGACGATGCGATCCAGGTAAGGGTGATGACGGGACGGAGCCCACGCCACGCACGGCCCTTGGCCTCGGGTTGGTTGACCCACCAGAGGATGCCCTTTTCAAAACCAAACGAGCAGGTGCGCAGGGCGAGGAAAAGCGAGGCCTGCACCACCGAGAAGATGCCGAAGCGCTCGGGCCCGTAGAGGCGGATGGTCGCGACCAAGAGGCCGGCGTAGGCGATCTTAAAGATGTACCCGAAGAGGTTGATGACGAAGCCGCGTTGCAGGTCCTTCGAGTCCCGTCGAATCTCATCATCGGCGCTCGGTTGCGCGGGTGGATCGTGCTCCATCGAGTCTCGCGCGCGGCGGCTTCTCTAAGCGCTTCGCTGAGTCATGGTGCACGCGCTTCGATGAGCGTCAAGTGCTGGCGCCTATCGGTGCCCTTTGGGTCGCAAATAGATGTGGGGGCAAAGGGCGACAGGGCTTCGTATGGGGTCCTGATAATACGTTCATGAATTTGTGACACGAATCACGAGGATCGGGTCAGGAGGGCCGACTCCTGAGCTTTTTTCGCTTCTTTCCCCCCACGGTAGGTCTTTTCGTGGCAATCCAGCGACATCGGCGGGCACAGGAGTCCGCGTGCAGGTCCGTGAACGCCGTGAACATCGCTCAAGACCCGAATAAGCAGCGGATTGACCTGCATGTTCACTCCAAGTTCTCGGGGCATATGAAGCCGATGCTGCTCCAGGCGGCCGAGGTCCAAGAGAGCTACTCAGAGCCCCGCGACATCCACGATCGCCTGCTCGCTCGGGGCATGACGGCGGTGACGATCACCGACCATGACGCGATCGAGGGTTGCCTAGAGATCGCCCATCTGGGCCCGCATGTTTTCATCTCCGAGGAGATCTCGGCGCGTTTCCCCGAGAACGGTTGCATCGTGCACGTGCTCGCCTACGGGATCAGCGAGGCCGAGCATGCCGAGATCCAGCGCCTTCGCTACAACGTCTACGAACTCGCCGGTTACCTCAAGCGCGAGGGCATCCTGCACTCGCTCGCGCATCCGCTGTCGGCCGTGAACCTGCGTCTGGGTCCCGAGATCCTCCGCAAATCGTTGTTGCTCTTTAAAAATATCGAACTCATCAACGGCCAAAAAGATCCGAGCCACGAGCAGCTGCTTCGCGATTTAGTCACCCGTCTGGAGCCGGCGACGCTCGAGCGTTGGGCCAACGATTACGACCTGGCTCCGGCCTGTGGCGCCGCTGGTTGGGGGCTTACGGCGGGCTCTGACGATCACTCAGGTCTGACGATGGCTCGGGCTTACGTCGAGTTTGAGGGCGATGCGACCTTTGCGGGTGTGAGTGCTTCGGTGCGCGAGCATCGGGGCGTGACTCTGGGTCACGAGAAGACCGGCCGCTCCTACGCGCACACGACCTACATCCACGCGGTCGACTATCTCTCGCGGCACTCCAACCGCGACAAGCAGACGTACATCCAGTTGATCGATGCGCTGCGCACCCGCGAGTTGCCCGAGGATCCCGAGCAGCTGCCGCCGGTATTGCAGCGCCTGATCCCGGCCGCGCTCGAGACGGTGATCGGTGCCGAAAAGCAGGTCACCCGTGAGCGTGTCCTTGCCGAGGGCCATACGCCCGGGATCCACGACGAGATTTTTGAGCTGATCCACGAGTCGCTGCTCAAGGCGTTTCGGGCGAGTTTTGATCAGCTGCGCGCCGGTGCGATGGACTTTGATCTCGAGACGATGATCGACGAGATCCCGACGCTTGTCCGGCTGACGCTCTTCAACATGCCCTACTACTTTGGCTACCGCTTCTACTTTCAGGAGCGCCGCCGGGCCGATGCTTTTTATCAGTGGTTAGAGCTGCCCAAACCCCTAGAAAAGCCGCAAACCGTCGCGATCTTCACCGATACGCTCGACGAGGTGAACGGCGTCAATCTCGGGCTTCGGCGGATCGTCCGGGAGCTGCGCAAGAGCGGGCGTGAGGTCTTTTTGTGCGGCATCGAAACCGGCAAGCCGGTGGAGGGCAGCGAGCCGCCGTGGATCGCTCGCTTCAAGACGATCGGTAATTTTCCGCTCTTCATCGACGACGAAATCATGCTCGGTTGGCCGAGCCTGGTCGATGTGATCCGCTGGCTCGACCACCACGAGATCGATCTGATCCAGGTGTCGTCGCCGGGGCCGCTCGGGGTGATCGCGTTGCTCGCGAGTTACATCCTGGGCTTGCCGGTGGTCGGCCAGTACCACACCAATGTTGTCGAGTACGCTTCGCTGCGCCTCCGCGATCGTACGGTCGAGCGGATCGTCCGCGGCTACGCTCGGCTCTTTTACAACGCGGTCGAGAACGTCTTTGTGCCGAGTTACGCCGCCGGCGAGCTGATCGCTCGTCAGGGCATCCGCCAGGACAAGATCCACGTGATCCCGCGGGGCGTCGATGCCGAGGTCTTTCACCCGCGCCTGCGTGACCCGGCGTTCTTCCAGGCCTACGGGCTTCGCGGGCGCAATACGCTGCTTTACGTCGGTCGGGTGACGGTCGAGAAAAACATGCCCTTCTTGGCCAAGCTCTTTAAGTCGTTGATCGATGCCGGCGAGGATCTAGAGCTGGCGATCGTCGGTCAGGGACTCAACCTCGACGAGATGCGCGAGGAACTCCGCGACTATCCGGTGGTTTTTACCGGGTACCTGCGGGGCGCCGATTTGGCCCGCGCGTTTGCCTCGGCGGATCTCTTTATCTTCCCGTCGACGACCGATACCTTCGGCAATGTGGTGCTCGAATCGTTGGCCTCGGGGGTGCCCGCGCTGGTCGCCGACAGGGGCGGTCCCGGCGAGATCGTCCGTCATAACGAGACCGGCTGGGTCCTGCCTTCGGACGATCACGGGCGCTGGAGCGAGGCTGTTGTTGAGTTGATGGCCGACGCAGGGCGGCGGCAGAAGATGTCGATCGCCGGCCGTCGTTACGCCGAGGATTGGACGCACGAGCACGCTCAAGAGGTGATTTGGGGCCATTACCAGCGGGTCATCGAGCGCTCGCGCAAGAAGATGCGTGACGCGATGATCCGCGATTCGGTCCCGCGGCCAGCGCTCGATCACTGACGACGCAGGCGGCGGTACAAAGGGAGCCAAGCAAGCATGGCCGTCGTCGCCCATTTTGTTCACGGTCGCGGTCGCGGACACGCAGCGCGGGCGCGCACGATCGCCGCCGAGCTAGCTCGTCGCGGTCATCGGGTGGTGCTCTTCGCCGGCGAGCAGGCCCTCGATCTCCTGCGCACAGGGGGGCCCTTCGAGCTTGTGCCGGTGGAGTCGGTGATGCCTGGTCCGTCGGTGGTGCTCCGTCTGCCGCGGCGTCTTCGTGGCGATCTCGGTCGTCTGCGGGCGCTAAGGCCAGCGCTCGTGATCTCTGACGGTGATGCTCCGAGCGTGCGTGCTGCTAGGCGTCTCGAGATCCCAGTGCTCAGCGTCGGCCATGATCAGGTTTTTCTTCGCTGTCGTCTGCCGCCCGGGCTGCCGCGTCTGCGGGTCGCCCACGAGCGTCTGGTTGCCGGTTTGACCTCGGCGGGCGCTGATCGTTCGGTGGCGGTGCACTTCCTGCCGATCGATGTCGCCAAGGCCCACGCCCGGGTGGTGCGGGTGGCCCGTCCAGATCGTCCAGAGAGCCTGCAGGGTCCGCAGAGCGATGACGGCTCGATCGTCGCCTATCTCCGGGATGGCGCTGGCGTGCCTATTTTAAATGCCGCAGCTGCAGCGGGTCGGCGAGTGCGGCTTTTTGCTTCGTCGGGGTCGCTCGCGGCCGTAGCTGGACTCGCGGCTGCGGGTGTCGAGCTCCTGCCCTTTGACCGCGATCCGTTTCATCAGGCGCTGCGCGAATGCTCGGCGGTGATCGCTACGGCCGGCTCCAACCTGCTCGCCGAGAGTGTGCTCCTGAACAAACCGATGCTAGCGCTGCACCGCCCAGGTGATCACGAGCAGCGCATCAACGCCCTGCTCGCGGAGGCTGCAGGTGTTGCGATGGGGGCTGTGATCGGCGGCGAGGATCCTGGCGATCGCGTGGCTGATTTTCTTCGACAGGTCTCGACCGGGGGTTTTAAACGTGTCGATCTCGAGGCCGAACTGGCACCGGTGTCCGAGGTTGTGGCGGACCAAGTCGCGGAGCTGATCTGATCTGATCTGAGATCAGGGCGGGTCGCTCACGGGGTTGTTTCGGTCTTTTGAAAAAAGGTCGCGGTAGAGCATTGTGGTGCGCTCGCCGAGTAGCACTTCGAGGGCCCGATCGAGTTCGCGTTCTAGCGCCGGCACGTCCAGGTCGTGGGGATGGATCGCCAGGCGGAGTACCGGTAGCGGCCCCAGGAGGGCCGTGGAGGCCCTCGACCAGAGCCATGAAGCTGCGATCCGTGCGCGCGTGCGGCTGGCATAGGAGAGCACCGGGCCGCGGGCGAGTGTAGTGTTTGTCGTTGGTGACCAGACTTGCAGGTGGTCTTCGGCGACGGCGATGCCGATCTCGGAGAGAGCTGCGCGAGTGCCCGCGGAGTAGAGCCAAGCGGGGGCGACAAAGACCTCTGGTGTCACGCCCAGGTGCTCGTGGAGGAGGCGTTGACCGGCGACGATCCGGGCCCTGGCGCTCTCCTGTGAGAGGCCCAAAAACTCGCCCTCGCTCGCGGTCATCGCCTGGCCCTTGAGGCGATCCCAGGTGGAGCTGTGCTCGCTCTCGTCGACGTGAAAGTAACCGTGCAGGATCGGCTCGACGCCGCTGTCGATCGACTCACGGAGCCAGGCGATGAACTCGGGATGATCGGCGAGCGGCCACTCGTGCCAGAAGTTGGGCACGATGAGCGCGGCGTAGCGGCCCTTTAGACCGTGGCGCCCCAGGAGCGCTTCGATCGCCCGCAGGCGCTCGAAGTGCCGGGGTGAGACATCATGGACGCTGACGAGAACTCGTCGCACGGGCAGTTGGTACACCGGGCTCGCCCTGCGCTCAAGCGAGTCGTGCGGAGTGGACCTAGTTGGCTTCGGCTTCGGCTTCGGGTTTGGCCTCGGCCTCGGCCTCGGGCGGCTCGAAGTCCGGAGTGCGAGCGCAGCGGAAGCCGATCCCGTGGGTGTGTGTATCGGGGACCTGGGGGAATCGCAGTGCTGGGTCGGTATGTACCGGGTTTGTGCTGTTAAAGGCACCACCGCGGATGATCCGACGCTCGGCCTCGACCGGGCCGCGGGGGTTGACGGTGATCTCGGAGCCGGCGTCCTCTTCGTACATATAGAAGCCGTCGGCCGTCCACTCGAAGAGGTTGCCGATCATGTCGTCGACGCCGGCCTGAGTGCGGCCGCCCGGGTAGGAGCCGACCGGTGCGGTGCCGACAAAGCCGTCATCGTCCTCGTACATCACGGGCGTATCGCCGAGTTCACGCTCGATTCGCCAGGCCCTGCACTCGCTGCCGCAGGCGTTGAGGGTTTTGGGTCCTGGTGGTTCGTCGCCCCAGGGGTAGACCCGGCCGTCGGATCCGCGGGCCGCGAACTCCCACTCGACCTCAAAGGGCAGGCGCTTGCCTCGGGTCTCGCAAAAGCGCTTCGCCTGGAACCACGAGACGCAGTTGACCGGGTGTTGCTCGCGCCCCGCTTGGCCCTCGTTGCAGAGTTCGCTGTGGATCTTTTGCGAGCGCTCCCAATCGGGTTTACTGCGCGAGCCCTTGGGCCAGATGCTCTCGCGATAGGCACGCTCGCACTCGCCGGTTTTGGAGCACTCGCGGAAGGCGGCGACCGTGACCTCGTAGCGGTCGAGACAGAAGCTCGTGACCTGCACCTGGTGGGCCGGCCTCGCCATGCCGAGCATCGGGTTTTCGCTTGGCGAGCCGACGTAGAGCTTGCCGCCACGGTGGAAAATCATGCCCTCGGGGCAGGGTTTTGGCTTGGGCGGCGGCGGTGCTTTGACCTCGGGCTCAGGCTCGGGCTCGGGCTCGGTGACCGCGTTGGCGGTGTCGTTTGCCTGCTCTTTGTCGGAGGGTTCGATCAGCAGGACGCCGAGGAAGACGACCGTGCCGAGCACGAGGGCGGCCGCGAGGCCGAGCTGCCACAGGTTGCGCTTGGGGGCGGCGTTTGGGGGAGGCCGCGTGAGCCCCGAAGCGGTCGAGGAGAGGCCGGTCGCAGAGCCGCTGATGACCCGCTCACGGCGGGTTTTGGTGACATTGAGGGCGCGGCGGGTCGACAGCTCGTCGATCACCTTGAGCGTCGCGAGGTTGCCGAGCGGGCTCTCGGCGAGCACCTCGGTGATCGTGCGGCCCGGCGAAAAGAGGGTGACGATCGCTCGGTAATCTTGATTCGCGTGGGCGAGCGTCGCGGCGGCCGGTGCCGTCTTGATCACGAGGTCGGCGTCGGGCAGGCGAGCGAGGAGCTTCTTGCTCTCATCGAGGCGGCGCATTGCCTCCATTAGCACGGGGTTGAGGTCACTTTCGATGGCATCTGCACGATCGTCGTCACGAAAGCGGACGGTGAAAGCGCCGCTTTCGAAGGAGAGGATTCGGTAGACGGCCTCAACACCGCTGAGCGTGCCTGCGTCGGCATCGATAAGGACGCCGTCTCGCAGCCAGAGCTGGCCATTGCCCTGATTCGAAGTGATCGTAACGGTGCCTGTCTTACGGTTTTGGCCGAGGGTCTGCAGGAGGTCGACGCAGGCGATCTCCTCTAGCCGGCCGCTCAGGTCGCTGTCGTCATCGCCGACTTTGATGCCCTGCTTGACGAGCAGGGTTCGGCGAGCCTCGTCGAGGGAACCCTTGGCGGTCGAGAAAAAATCGTCGACCCACGACTGTAATGTGTCGAGGGGCAGGTCGTGTTTGCGGGCCGCCTCGGCGACGCTGAGTTCACCGCGGGCGAGCCGCCGAATCAGCGCGCTGCGATCCTTGCTGTTCCACCGCTTGTCCATGCTCGCTCGCTATGCCCATCGTAGCGGAAAGAGGGCTGCGATCCGCATGACCACAGACGCGCTCTCGTCGTTTTGACGATTTTGATGGTCCTGCTGTTTTCGCTGTTTTCGCTGTTTTCGCGGCTTTGAAGACCGAGCTAACTCGACGCTTGTCAGCGGGAGCGTCGATTCGCGCTTCGGGTGGGTAGCCACAGGGTGAGTTCGAGGCCGCCGCTGAATTCGAGGCCGCCGAGGGTGATCGCCGGGCTCCCGGTGCTTGGATGCAGGAGCAGCGGTCGCCGCAGACCCCGACGCGGCTCACCGCTGAGCGCGGCTTCGAGGCGTGCACCGATGCGCAGGTTGAGCCCACCTGCGAATGCGAAACTGTACCCAGGGGCGATGCGGAGGCCGAGGCCGAGCAGCGGCCGTGGCGGTGTGCCGTCGTCGATGGAGGCCGGCAAGCGGGAGTCGTACGAGCTACGCAGCCACCAGGGCTCGACGGTGACGAGCGCGGCGATCGGCGCCTCAAAAGCGCGACGGCGCAACACGTAGCCGATCGCGAGGGCGCTGCGCAGGCGTAGAACCCGAAAATCGCTCGATCGGCCGCCTCCCAGGCGGAGCTCAAAACCGGCGAGAACGCCCTTTGCGAGCCGCAGGTTGAGCCCTAGATGACCGACGCTGCCGCGCCATCCGGCCTGTGGCGGAGCTGTACCAAAAAGGGCGCCGGTGCCGAGCGAAATGCCGAACTCGAGTGCCGCGTCGGGCACAAAAGGAGGAACCTCGGAAGCTGAGGGATCGTCGGCATTGTCGGGATCGTTGGGATCGCCGGGATCGCCGGGATCGCCGGGATCGCCGGGATCGTCTGGATCGCCGGGATCGTCTGTATCTCGAGTGTCGCGTGGCGGAGCGGGGGCAGTGTCGGCCAGGGCATTGTCGGGATCGGCGGGATCCCCTGGCTCGACATTGCCCGGCGGAGCCTTGCCTGTGCGCTCTTCGAGGGTGACCAATGCGTCCGGCAGCGCGACGTCGTCGTCGTCGGCCAGCACTGTCGCCTCTTCGATCGCCGGCAGGAGGCTCGCGAGAGTTCCGGCGATCACCCGGGCGGGATCGCCGACGCCTGGGTGCAGCTCGCGACGAAAGGCGCGGCCGTCAGAGAGGATGATGCGCAGAGCGAGAGTTTCGGGATCGCGGCGGCGGATTTCGAGATAGGCGTAGAGTCCGACTTGGCCAGTATTGGGTGCGCCCTGGCTTCGATCGTAGAGCGGCAGGTCGGGCAGGCGCAGGGCGAGCGCACGCCGGGTGGCTTGTGCGTCGACACCTTCGATCGAAGCGACCGCGCCGAGGATCCGCGTCGGTGTGGCGTCGGCGTGTGGGGCCAAGGCCGCGGCAACGGCAGGTTCGCCGAGCGCGAAGAGGGCGAGGGCGAGGAGTGCCTGCAACACCGGAGTTTGATAGCCCCCCAGAGCAGGCGAGGCCACCCCAGATCGACAACACCCGCCAGAGCTGACGGAGAGGCAGCTAGCAGGCCTTCGTCGCCAAAGACTCGCGCTCGGCAGCGATCTCGAAGCGCCCCCCGGCGTTCTCTTTTGTTGCGGCCGACGGGGGCGGTGTTTTAGGGCCGGCAGTTGGTACACACGACTTCGATGTTGTCGATGCTCCAGCCGCTGTACAAGCTGGCCCCTTCGCTCGCCTCGAAGCAAAAGCGCAGCTGGATTTCCGGGATTGGTGGCAGCTCCAGGGGGATCGTCTGCTCGCTCCACAGAGGTACCTGGGGGGCAGCTTCGAGGTGCTCGATCCAGATCTTGCCGTCAAAGATCTCGACGCTTCCGCGGGCTGTGCCGGGCGTGAGATCGGCGACCTCCCAGTAGCGCAGGATGAGCTCGGACCCGAAGGGGACCTGGATGGGCACGCTGGTGATGCAGGCCTTTTGGGTGGGCTCCGGCGGTAGGCAACCGCCGATCAGCAGGCCCGCGAGCTGTCCACCTTCGTCGAAGTCGGCGTCGGTGAGAGGATCGTCGATCCCGTTGTCCGAGCAGGCCGAGCCGATGGCGTTGCCGATCTGCCAGGGTTCGTCGACGATCCAGCCGGCATTTGGATCGCCAAAGTCCGAGCTAAAGATCAGTGACCCGAAGTCGAAGGGGGCGCAGGAGCCCTCAAAGCACAGGCCCTCGCCCATGCCTCCGGGCAGCTCGCAGAGTTCCCCCTCTTGGGTCCAGATCGCCGCGCATTCGCCGGAGAGCAGATCGCAGATCCCGACCCTGCAGGGGCCCGAAAATTCCTCTTCGCAGGGGCCACAGTCGTCGATACAGATCCCGTCGAAGCAGGTGCCGGGCGGCGGATCCATAGGCCCGGTGTCGCTGCAGGGGTTGCCGTTTGGGACCGGCTCTAATACACAGCCAAGTTCGGGATCGCAGAGGCTTTGGAGGCAGGGCGCGGCGATCAGGGGGCAGGCGTTTGCTTGCTCGCAGGGGTTGTCCGAGCACAGGCCGTCGGCACAGATCGCCGAGTCGCAGTCAGAGTCGACTTTGCAAGCCTGACCGAGATCGCAGGCCACACAGATAGGCCCGCCGCAGTCGATGTCGCTCTCCCACGGCTCTTGGATCCCATTATCGCAGGGATCGCTATCGTCGCTGTCGCTGTCGCTGTCGCTTTCGACACCTTCGCCCGCAGTCAGGGTGTACTCCGAGACCATGCAGCGGGTCGCGAGCAGGCCCAAAACGGCGATTTTCGTGGTGATGCCTGCGGTTGTTCGCCGCGTTTGACGGGAGGGCGGAGGATCCTGGCGGGGCGTCGTCTGCACGGCTCAACTGTATATACTGTATATATAGTTTATCGAGGCGATCGATTATTCGTCGCTGGTCGCCCGTTCGGCCTCGAGACGGTGGCTGCCATC
>Ga0256845_1001246_pt1 | contig 20883 bp, 17 predicted proteins | sample RiftiametaG_FD_189101 | JGI IMG/M metagenome (GOLD analysis project Ga0256845, IMG submission 189101) | Tube worm associated microbial communities from hydrothermal vent at the East Pacific Rise, Pacific Ocean - Riftia | ecosystem: Host-associated > Annelida > Integument > Unclassified ...
TTCAGGAAGATTATTAAAAAAATCTGACAAATCATCTGTGTGATGAATTTTAAGGGCTAATTTGACAGCCTCAGGCAGAATAGCATCATGATCGCTGATTTTACCATCGATCAAATCTTTTATCTGTTTCAATAGTTGATCACAATATGAAATTAAACTTTCAGAAAGGCTATGTTCATTTTCAGCTTTCATTAAGAGTGCAAGCTGAAATGTCCCCAAAAACTGATCGTTTACGGCATTTGCTGCTATCATTTTCTGGTCTCCTTTTTTCACTTATTAAATAAATTATTATGCCATCTGCTCTTTTAAGTCAAGTTGAATTTATCAACTAATTCCAATACGGCTGATGCTTGACAGATGATCCCCAAAGATTTACTATCGAAATGTTGAAATTAATGAGATAAATGCATATAATTGTTATATAAACAACTTAAGTGAGGCCTGATATGAATTCTTTAAGAACTTTGAAAATGAAGAAAGTACCAAAACTATTTTTTTCAGAAAAAGAAGTCCGTAAAGCACGCACCGAGCTTGAGAAAAAAACAAAAGAAGCATTTAAAGCATTTGCCCGCTCAAAAAGATCAGTTCGTGAAGAAGCTCATATGAAATTTCTTGACTGAATACTGGTTAAAATCAAAGTAAACAGATTTCTGACAATGTGTCTGAAGCCATTGTTGTCGCAACAAAAAATTAATAAATATTGAAAAAAAGTACAAGATGTTAAATACTGCTTTCAGATATTATTAATATGCAGGGTATTATAAAAAATGGCAACCGCAGAACAGATAAAAGCATTGATCAAATCGCATTTCAGTGAGGACAGGGAACGGTTTTATACTATTTCTCTCCAGGTGGCTGCCCATGAATCAAGGCAGGGTCATAACTCTATAGCAAGTGCTATAAGGAATATTGTTGACAAAGGACGGCACCAGGCAAAATCGAAAATAATACCTTTTCCCGGTGATTTGCAGGGGTTGGTTCTGACGCAGGAACCTGACACGCCAAAGAGTTCCCTTGTGATCCCTGATACCTTGGAAAAAAGAATTGATAGAATCGTTCATGAATACCGGCAGAAAAATAAATTAAAATCCCATGGTCTAAAACACCGCCGGAAAATACTTCTTTCAGGCCCGCCAGGTACAGGTAAAACAATGACGGCAAGTGTCCTTGCCCATATTCTTGATCTTAAGCTGCATACAATTCAGGTTGACCGCCTGGTAACCAAATTCATGGGAGAAACCAGTGCCAAGCTGCGCCAGATTTTTGATCTGATCAAACAGGTGCATGGGGTCTATCTTTTTGATGAATTTGATGCCATAGGTGCTGAACGCTCAATGGAAAATGATGTGGGTGAAATGCGCAGGGTGCTGAATGCTTTTTTGCAATTTATTGAACAGGATCATTCTGACAGTTTAATCATTGCTGCAACAAATAATCCAAAATTACTGGATCATGCGCTTTTCAGAAGATTTGAAGATGTATTGCATTATAATCTGCCAGGGGAAAAAGAAAGGCAGGCTTTGATTGAAAATGTTATGGGTGTTTTTATGGCGCCCTGTTTTGCATGGAAAAATGTCCTGAAAGCCAGCAATAAGCTGTCCCATGCAGAAATAGATTATGCCTGCAAAGATACCATAAAAGGCATGATCCTATCCGGTAAAACAAAAGGGAATGCCACTATGCTGATTCAGGCATTAAAAGAGAGACAGAACTCATATCATGAGCATAGATAATGGCAAAAAATTATCCCCATATTGTTCTTCCTGACTCACCTGCAATGTTCTTGTTTACAAGTGTTTCCTCCGGAGGTAAGAAACCTATATCTCCTGATAGGGATCGTCAGAGCCACAGCGATTTTTTAAAACAAAAACTTAAACAAGCGTGGAAAGAAACAGAATCGGAGCAGATCGCCTATCACACCTCCCGCCATGGTATTTATCTTGAATTCAAAGGACAACCCGGTTTTGATCTTGTTACAAAAAGCCTTGAAGATATGCGGTCAAAAAAAGTCCGCCTTCTTAATGTAAGAAAGGAAAAGAATGATCAAAAAGAATCAACAACAATAGCCACTGTATATGTTGATAATCAAAAAAAAGAACTTTTCTTTGACAAGATAGACCAGTATGCAAAAAAGGAGAGAGACTCAGGCAAGCCAAAAAATATGGACTTGATTAACAGTATATCCAATATCAGAAAAGCAGATAAAATACTCGCATTCTGGCTGGATGCAAAATCTTTGATCCCCCAAAAAGAGCCTCAATGGTGTGAAGTCTGGCTGAACAGTGATACTAAAGAGGCAAGAGCCCGCTTTGAAAAATTGCTTGAAAGATTTGAAATCCAATCACAACCAGGATTTATAAAATTCCCAGAAAGGATAGTAAAAGTAATTTTTGCAAACAGGAACCATATAGAGCTGCTGACAATTCATTCAGATGATATTGCAGAATATAGAAGAGCAAAAGCCACTGCCTCTTTTTGGGTGGAAATGAACAATATTCATCAGGCAGAATGGGTAAAAGACCTGCAAAAAAGAATAAAAATAAATCATGATTCCAATGTATCTGTCTGTATCCTTGATACTGGTATAAATAACGGGCATCCACTTCTTTCACCATTCCTTTTAGATGAAGACTGCCATGCAGTTGATTTGGAATGGGGAACATATGATCACGATAAACATGGTAGTTTAATGGCTGGTGTTGCAGCTTACGGAGATATGACAGATTCCCTTTCAAGGACAGATGCTGTAAAAATAGACCACTGTCTGGAATCGGTAAAAATTTTGCCGCCTGAACAGACAGATCCGAATTTGTGGGGTCTTATAACAACCCAGGGTGTTTTACGTGCAGAAATCCAGGCACCACATAGAAAGCGTGTTGTCTGCATGGCTGTGAGCTCTGAAGATAATCAAGATCAGGGGCGGCCAAGTTCCTGGTCAGGTCAGCTTGATCAGCTTGCATCGGGCAGTCAGGATAACACCAAGAGGCTGTTGATTGTCTGTGCAGGTAATATTGGTGATTCACAATCTGTAAAATATTATCCAGAGACACAGATTACAGATTCTGTACACGATCCGGGGCAATCATGGAATGCATTAACAGTTGGGGCTTATACGTGCCTGGATCAGATTGATGACCAGACAATGCAAGGATATGAACCTATTGCGCCAAACCAGGGGCTTTCTCCTTTTACCACTACATCATCAATATGGGATGATGCATGGCCAATTAAGCCTGAAATAGTAATGGAAGGTGGTAATTGTGCCAGTGATAAAAACGGGTTTGTTTCAGAGTGCAATGATCTGTCTTTGTTGTCGACATATTATAAACCCCAGGAAGCTTATTTTTACCCTTTTCAAATGACAAGTGCTTCAACAGCCTATGCTGCCTGGTTTGCAGCACAGATTCAGGCAGAATATCCTGAGTTCTGGCCTGAAACCATACGGGCATTAATGGTGCATTCGGCAGTATGGACTGAAAGACTTAAACAGCAATTCATCAGGGATGATACAAAAACTTCATTGAAACGATTGATGCGTATTTGTGGTTATGGTGTGCCGAATCTTCATCATGCCCTGCATAGTGCAGCCAATTCATTAACTCTTATTTCCCAGGAAATCATCCAGCCTTTTGACAAAAAAGAAAATGCCAGCGGTTTTCGTACAAAAGATATGCATCTGTATGATCTGCCATGGCCAAAGGAGACTCTTCAGGGTTTACCTTTGAACACGATGGTGGAAATGAGGATAACTCTGTCTTATTTTATTGAGCCGGGACCTGGTGAAATCGGATGGAAAGATCGGTATCGGTATCCATCCCATGGATTGAGATTCCATTTGAATTCTCCGGGAGAATCTCAAAGAGAATTTGTTAAACGGGTTAATGCTGCTGTCAGGAATGAGGATGAAGGAAAACCAGATACAAAAAGTGCATCTGACCACTGGGTGATTGGTTCTCAAACGAGAAATAAGGGCTCCATTCATTCAGACATATGGAAGGGCACAGCAGCAGAGCTTGCTGCTTCAAATCTCATATCTGTCTCCCCCACTATTGGGTGGTGGAGAGAACGTAATTATCTTGGGAAATGGAATAAAAAAACCAGATACTCACTTATTGTGACTATCAAAACACCTGAGGAAACAATGGATATTTATACACCTGTTGCTATCAAAACAGGAATAAAAGTTCCCATAAAGATAGAAACAAAGAAAAATTAAAAAGAATAGAACACTCAATTATTCAATTCAAATATTGACCTTGGATAATATCTTTGATATCAAACAGATTATGAAACCAATTGATGAACAGATATTAAGAGCCACAAAAGAAATTGTGGTAAAGTTTATTGAGCTTGGAAGACTCTCCCCTACAAATATTCATGAATCTTTCAGGGATATTTATCATACTATTGATAAAACTGTAAAAGAGCGCTCAGCCAAGGTTGAATCTTCTAATGGCAGCAAGGAACAGGCTTGAAAACGGAACAAGAGCAGGAATAAAAAAAGGCTTGAGTTTATTTTCTGCCATTGGATACCAAGGCTGGTCGCAACATATTTTTCAGATATTAAATTTTTTAAGGAGACTCAATGTTAAGCGAGCTCAGCATAAAAAATTTTGCAATAATTGATGATATAAGAATTTTATTTAAAGATGGACTTACTGTATTAACCGGTGAAACAGGAGCAGGAAAATCCATTATCATTGAAGCTGTGAATCTTATTTTAGGGTCAAGAGCCTCGTCTGATCTTATCAGAACAGGGCATGAGACAGCTGAGCTTGAAGCGGTTTTTGAAGTTGGAAAAGAATCGACTCAGGCAAAAATGATGAAGGCTCAGGGGTTTGACCCCATGGAAGGTTTGATGATCCGCAGAATCATATCATCTAAGGGCAGGCACAAGATTTTTATTAACAGCAGGTTGTCTTCCATACAGTTTTTAAAGGAAATCACTGAAAACCTTGCAGGAATTTCAAGCCAGCACGCTCACCAGGGGCTATTAAAAGAAAAAAATCATCTTGATATCCTGGACAGATTTTCCAGCACTTTTCCTTTAAGAAAAGAGGTTGAAATAATTTATAATGAGCTTGTTATTTTAATTAAAGACCTTAACAAGCTTAAGGCAGATGAGGGAAAATTCATCCAGGAAACAGAGTTTTTACAATTTCAGATTAATGAAATCAAACAAGCTGATATAAAAGAGAACGAAGATATATCACTGGAAAAAGAAAAACACCAGCTTAAAAATGCAAAACAGATATTTGAAGCTGTAAGTTTTGGAGCAAATGAAATTTATTCCAGGGAAGAATCCATAATAGAAAGACTTTCTTTAATTAAAACCCAGATTGAAAAATATAAAAGTTTTGACCCTGTACTTGGCGAAAAAGCCGGAAATCTTGATAATATATTGTTTGAATTAGAAGATATTGCACGGGAGTTTCAGGCTTATTCTTCAAAAATCAGTCTTGATCCTCTGGAACTTGAAAAAGTGGAAAACAGACTTGATTTGATTCAGAAGTTTAAAAGGAAATACGGAGGGTCTATTGAATCCGTATTCTTACAATATTCTCAAATGCAGGAACAATTTTTAAAAATAGGCAATGTAAATGATAAGATTGAACAGGCAGAAAAAAAACTTAAAGAGTTAAGGGAAAAATTTGCTCAAAAGGCAATTCTTTTGTCTCAGATACGAAAGAAAAAGGCAAAAGAGCTTTCAAATCTTGTTATAGCTGAACTAAAAGAACTTGAGATGAGCCAGGCTGATTTTGTTATTAATTTTGCAGAAAATAATGAGACATCACAAGATAAAGGTTTTATGGTAAATGGGAAAAAAGCATTTCCAACAGGCATTGATAATATAAGCTTTTATATGAGTACAAACCCGGGCGAAAAGCCAAAGCCTCTGATTAAAATAGCATCTGGCGGAGAACTTTCAAGAATAGTTCTTGCGTTAAAAATTATTTTGTCCAGGACTGAGGCTGTAGGAACTCTGGTTTTTGACGAAGTAGATGCTGGAATCGGTGGTGCAACTTCGGAAAAAGTTGGACTAAAACTTGCCGAGCTTGCTAAAACCAATCAGATTATTTCCATCACACACCTTGCTCAGATTGCAAAATATGGGAAAAATCATTTTAAAATTATAAAATTCATATCTGACAATAAAACCTCTACCTCTATTATTCCTCTGATAAATAATGATGATAAAGCAGAAGAGCTCGCAAGAATGATAGGCGGCAGTAAGATAACCAAAGCAACTTTGGACCATGCAAAAGAAATGTTGAATCTTGTATAAATTCTTAGAATAATTTGTCAGGGCTTGAAAACCGCAGAAACTTAACATAGAATATTTATATGGGATATATATTTAATTTTAATGATGCAAAAGCATATGACTTCTGGTTTGAGGATAAGAACAATGATTATATTTTTAATCTTGAAACTGATATGCTTGTAAAAATGCTTGCTCCTCTAAGGGGGCAAAGGTTTTTAGACATAGGATGCGGCACAGGAAAGAGTATTGAACCTTTTTTAAATAAAGGGCTTCAACTTTCCGGGATTGATCCTTCTCCTTATATGCTTGATCTGGCAGAAAGAAAATTTAAAAATAAAGTCGATCTTTTCAGAGGATTTGCAGAAGACCTTCCCTTTGAAGATAATTCTTTTGAGTATTCATCATTTTTTACAAGCCTTGAATTTACAGAATTGCCTGCAAAGGCAATTGAAGAAGCATGCAGGGTTACAAAGGATAAAATTTTTGTGGGTGTCATGAATAAGTATGCGCCTGGGAATATCTATAGAATTATTAAAGCAAAATTCACTGATACAATATTTTCCAAAACCCAGTTTTTCACCATCTTGGAACTTAAGCAGCTTGTGTTTTCAATTTTGGGCAGGGTCCCTGTGTCATGGAGAACAACACCCCAGATATCTTTTTTGTCAGGGAAATATTTGTTTATGATGGAAAAGCAGTTTTTAGTTCAGAAATTGCCCTTTGGAAGTATGATTGGTATGACAATAAAACCTGTTCCCAAGTTCCGTGTACGGCCTTTGGGTGTAAAAAACAAATCAAAGGCAAGATATAAGCCGGCTCCGGGATTTGCAAGAGATATGAAGCAGGAATAATAGAAAAGGCTGCATGGAAACAATATTTTATAAAAAATTGGCTGATAAAGCTGTAAGGTGCAATATATGCAATCATTTTTGTGAAATTGAAAATGGTAAAAAAGGCATATGCAAAGTCAGGGAAAACAGAAATGGCAGACTTGAATCTCTGATATATCCAAAAATTATTGCAAGGGGTATAGACCCTGTTGAGAAAAAGCCTTTATTTCATGTTAAACCCGGTTCAAAATCCTATTCCATTGCAAGTGTAGGGTGTAATTTCCAATGTACATTTTGTCAGAATGCAGATATTGCCCAGATGCCCCGGGACCGCGGCATGATAAATGGTGTTGAAATTGATCCTGAAACCATTGTGAAACAAGCCTTAAGAGGAGAGTGCAAGAGTATTGCATATACATATACAGAACCCACTGTCTATTTTGAACTTGCCCTGGAAACTTCAAAAATTGCAAAGAAAAATAAACTTTTAAATATCTTTGTAACAAACGGGTTTATGTCAAATCAGGTTATTAAAGAGATTGCTCCGTTTTTAGATGCTGCCAATGTTGATTTAAAAGCCTTTAACGAAAAATTTTATAAAAAATATTGTAAAGCAGGGCTTGAGCCTGTTAAAGAAAATCTGAAATTTATGAAATCCCTTGGTATTATTGTCGAAGTAACGACTCTATTGATACCTGGATTAAATGATGATATCAGGGAACTTGAACAAATGGCATGTTTTATTAAAGATGACCTTGGTGCAGATACTCCCTGGCATATCAGCAGGTTTCATCCATGTTATAAAATGGCGGACAAACCAATAACTCCTGTTACAAGCCTTGAAAATGCATATAATATAGGGAAAAATGCAGGATTATGCCATGTTTATGCAGGCAATGCGCCGCAACTTGGACTTGAAGATACATTCTGCGATGGGTGCGGGGCTCTTCTTGTAAAAAGAGATGGATATATTATCAATTCAAATATCAAAAAGGGCAAATGCCCCAATTGCAATAAAGAGATTTATGGAATTTATTAAAGATAAAATAATGATTTACGGGAAAATGATTAAATTCTCCCATAGTATTTTTGCCCTGCCTTTTGCTTTGTCTGCAATGATTCTTGCATGGCAGGACCATGAATTTAAGATCTTGAATTTGATTTTTATTATTATTGCCATGGTATCTGCAAGGTCTGCTGCCATGGGATTTAATCGAATTGTGGATGCTGAAATCGATAAAAAGAATAAAAGAACTGCTGTAAGGGAAATACCTTCTGGTGTGTTAAAAAAAAAAGAGGCAATTATTTTTGTGGTAATTTCTTCATTAATTTTTATTGTTTCAGCTTATATGCTTGGAACTTTATGTTTTATGCTCTCGTTTCCGGTTCTGGCATTTTTAATGTTATATTCCTTTACAAAACGCTTTACAAGGTTTTGCCATATTTTCCTTGGGGCAGCAATAGGGCTTGCGCCGTTAGGAGCGTGGATCGCAATTACAGGTTCCATATCTGTGAAAATAGTTTTTTTAAGTTTTGCACTTATGACATATATTGCAGGGTTTGATATCTTATACTCATGCCAGGATATAGATTTTGATATATCCCAGGGGCTTTTTTCCATACCAGTGAAATACGGGGCGAAAAATGCAATGCACATGGCAAAGATTCTGCATCTGTTTTTTATCTGCTTTTTATTATTGATGCACTATTATTTTAATATGCATATTGTATTTTATATTTTTATAGGTTTTATTATAGTTTTTTTAATTATTGAACACATGCTTGTAAAACCCAATGACTTAAAGCATATTAATATTGCATTTTTTCATATGAACAGCCTTGTATCAATTACCTTGCTTGCAGGTATTATCAGTGAGATTTTAATAAAATAATCTTGTAAAAAAATGGACATAAAAGATAAAAAAGCAGAATATATAATTTCAAAGCTCCATGACCATGGTTTTAGATCGTTTATTGTTGGCGGTGCTGTTCGTGATTTTCTCCGCAATGTCAATTTTTCTGATTATGATATTTTAACCGAGGCATCCATTGATCAGATTATAGATGTTTTCAGGTTTGAAAAAGTTAAAATTATAGGTCAAAGTTTTAGAATTTGCCTTGTAAATAATATTGAGATTTCTCCTTCAAGAAGTGTTTGCAATGATGATTTTCCTGCAAAAGACCTTGAAATGCGGGATTTTACCATAAATAGTATGGCTTATGACCCCATAAAAGACAATATTATAGATTTGTTTGGTGGGAAAAATGACCTTGATAATAAGATTTTGCGTTTTACAGAAAACCCCTGCCAGCGAATCAAGGAAGACCCTTTAAGAATAATAAGAGCCTGTAGAATGACATCATTAATAAATGGCTCTATTGAGCCTTTATCGAAAAAGGCAATAATTGAAAATAAATACCTTGTTAAAAAAACTATTCCTTTTGAGCGGATAAGGCTTGAAATAATTAAGGCAATGAAACATCATAAGCCTTCTTTGTTTTTTCAATCGCTTCATGAAATTGATGTTTTAAAATATATATTTTTCACCATTGAGCAATGCTTTGATCTTGATGGAGGACCATTCCATGGAGAAACTGTATTTGACCATTGTATGATGACAGGGGATGCAATATCTGCACAATACCCTATGCTGAGACTTGCAGGCTTTCTTCATGATACAGGGAAATTTGATGCTGCAACTTCGGTAAATGGAAGATTAAGTTTTAAGGGGCATGAAAACTATACAGATAAAATCCGGAACGAACTTGAAAAATTGCGATTCAGCAATAAAGAGATTAATTATATCCTTTGTGTAATTCATGTTCATATGCGTCCTCTTAACGAAGATACCACTCCAAAGGCAGTAAGGAAAATATTGCGCGATTTGAACAGGGTTGATCTGGATTTCCATGATTTTTTAAGGATCAGGCTGGCTGATAGAAAAGCAAATTTAGTTAAAAAGCCTTATACTTTTTTTGAAATAAGATTGCGCCTTAAAAAATTTTTAAAAGAACTATTCTCAGATAAAAACAGAGCGTTTTGCTTGAGTGATCTTGAAATATCGGGAAATCAAATAATCGATATTTTAAATATTAGTGAGGGGAAAAAGGTAGGAGACATTTTAAATTATCTTTTGGAAAAAGTTTTAGAAAATCCAGATTTGAATAATAAAAAAGCCCTTGAAAAACTTATTTTGGAATACAGATTATAAAACTTGTTCCTTTGCCCTCTTTTGAACGTACTTCCAAAGTTCCTTTATGCTGATCTGTTATAATAAAATATGATACAGATAAGCCAAGCCCTGTCCCGACACCTGTTTCCTTGGTTGAGAAAAACGGCTCAAATATCCTTCCCCTGATGCCTGATGGTATTCCGGGACCATTGTCCTGAATTGTGATCTTGAGCATATCATTTTCAGGTCTGATATCAATTATAAATTCAGGATTTTTTAAATCCTGGACTTCAGCCATGGCATGGGCGCCATTAATTAATATATTTAAAAAAACTTGTTGGATTTTACTGCCTTCACATTTTATATCAGGCGCATCAGGAGCATATTTGCGGGTTATTTTTATTGATTTAAAATCAAATTTGGATTTTAAATCATAATCAGTGGCAGCAAGATCAATGGTTTTGTTCATCAATTCAATTATATTGCAACGAAGAAATACATGGTCGCTTTTTCTTGAGAAGGATAGCATATCACCAACAATTGTTGCAGCTCTTGCTCCTGATGAGTTGATGTTTTTTAGAACAGAACCAAGCTCTCTTTTTTCCATATATTTTTTGATTGCATTAAACTCGGTATCACATTCTCTGGCAGCTTCAAAATTGGCAGGAAGATCGTTAATAAGTCTGTTTTCCAGCACCTGTGCTGCTGTTAAAATGCCTGAAAGAGGATTGTTGATTTCATGGGCCATGCCGGCTGCAAGACCTCCCACAGAAAGCATTTTTTCAGATTGTATTACCATTTCTTCCATTTTAACTTTTTCAGTGACATCATCAATACGAATAACCCCCCCATTGACTTTATCAGACATTAAAGGAAATATTAGAATGTCCTCATATCGTGTTATGGAGTTGTCTTTATCAATACGTATGATTTTAGTTTCAGAGTTGGGTTTCCCGGTTTTAAGAGTTTTTTTGATAAGTTTTATTTCATGATCTGAAAAAGGAAAGCTGTCTTTTACAAATGTGCCTTCTGCCTTTTTTGAGCTGATGCCTGTTATTTGCTCAGCTTTTTTATTCCATTGCATAACCTTCATGTCCATATCAACAGTTATTAATGCAGAAAGCATTGAATCTGTGACATTTTTAAATAGAATTTTTAAATCATTGGTTTCAATAAAAGAATTTTCAAGGCTGATTTCTTTTTGCATTCTGTCTATAACCAATTGATTTGCAAGGCTTCCAATAAACTTAAACTCTTCGAATTTAAGTTTGTCCATATCAATTATTGTATCGGCGTCTGCAGCTTTTTTAAAAAAATCAATAAAGGTTTTAATGGTCTCATTAAATTTTCTTGTCATAATAAGCCCGATGAGTAAGGGAATCAGTATTGCAATAAATGATATCAATACGACAGCAATGATATTATCTGTGAAATTTGTTTCAAAGTTTTGCTTTTCATTTTTTATTGCTTTTTTCATTTCTTTTAGATAAACACCTGTGCCAATTGTCCATTTCCAGTCGTTGATATGGGCAACATAGCTCATTTTGGGCATGATTATGCCCGTGCTTGGATCTTCCCACATATATTTGATAAAACCATTGTTTTTGCGATTTTTTGCAGTTCTAATAATATTTGCAATGATTTCCCTGTTCTCCTGGTCCAGGTAATCTATCAGCATTTTTTTATTAAATTTTTTTATGGGATGTAACAGGCAGAATCCATTATCTTGAATTACAAAAGTATACCTGATTTTGCCATTATCCATTTCAGCTATTCTGCTTAATATCTCATTTTTAGTGTTGCGTTCAATATCATCAAAATATACTCCGGCACAGATAAACCAGTTAAACTGTTTAAACTTTTTTACAAATATTATTTTAGAGGAGCTTGTGTGCTTGGAATAGGTTTGATAATTAAAAAATCCTGAATCCTTATTTTTATCAATCTGCATTATTTTAAGATTTTCTTTTAATTGTGCAATAGCAGGAGGCTTTAAGGATTCAAGCTCTGGTTTGTCAGTGTTGAGTACAAAAGATCCGTCTTGTCTTATAATAAAAAGGAATTCTTTATTACCCCAGTGAATAGGTCTTAAAGCTTCTTTTATTTCAAGCATGAGCTGATTTAAGTTCTTATCTTTGTTTATGCTGTGAATATGATTTGCAACGGAAAATGCATTTAGAACATGATTTTTTATACTTGCCTTAACTTTTGCCTTTGTTTTACTCCTTTGATTATTAATAAAGTTCAGGATGTGGTTAACATCATTAAAAATTAATTTTTTATAAAATTCTGTGTATCTTTGTTCTATTTTTTTTATTGCATCCTGATTTTGCTTATGCATTTTATAGTATAAAAAGAATGAAAAGATAATTGCCATAATACCAATGGCAAGAATTACATTCAGCAATGCAGCGCCGGCTATTGTTTTTGGATTGAATATGTTTTTAAGTTTCATTTTTTATTATAATTGTTAAATACTTTACCATTTTCATTTAATTAGTTAATATAGATATTGATTAAATAAAAGACAATAAGAAAACATTTTAAATTTGAGAGCAAGTTTTGGATAAAAAAAAGTCAATACCAGGTTTCTTTAAAATATTCGTAAAATTGTTTGCATGGATTGCAAAAGGCATGGAAAAAGAGGCAAAGAAAAATAATTTTTGTAAGAGCTGACAGCCTAAAAAATAAACCCTGTCAGGGTTTTCCCTTGTAGATCCTTTTCACCCCCTTTTTTAAAATTAATTTTCCCGGAGGAGTATGAAAATTTATAATGATTGTTTCCCCTGCATCTTGAGGGGTTCTCTTGATGCTGCAAGACTTGCCACAAAAGATGAGGCTTTGCATCGATTAATATTAAATAAAACCATGGAAAGATTGACTCAGGTTGATCTTTATGACCCACCGCCATTAATAGCACAATATACTCAAAGAAATATAAGGGAAATTACAGGGAACCGTGACCCATATAAAAATTTGAAAAAAAAATATAATCAATTTGCCCAGAAAATTTTCCCCGAACTGAAAATTATACAAGATAATGCTGATGACCCTTTTTTAATGGCAGTAAAGATTGCCATTGCCGGTAATATTATTGATTTTGGTGCAGCAAGTGATCAAGGTGAAGCCTATGTCTTTAATGATATCCAAAAAACAATCAATGGTGAAATAAAAGGGGATATTCTTTTATTTCAGGAAAAAATAGCAAAGGCATCAAATATTTTATGGCTTGGGGATAATACAGGAGAAATTGTCCTTGATAAATTGTTACTTGGGCAGCTTGATACCAAAAAAATAACTTATGTTGTCCGCGGTGGTCCTGTCCTGAACGATGCAACAATGGAAGATGCCTTTGATGTAAACCTTTCTGAACTTGTAAAAGTTATTGATAATGGAGCTGATATCCCAGGAACGATTATTTCATGCTGCTCAGAACAATTTAAAGAAGTTTTTTATAAAGCAGATTTAATTATTTCAAAGGGTCAGGGAAATTTTGAAACCCTTGATCATGATGATAAAAGAATAGTTTTCCTTTTTAAAGTAAAGTGTGAAATTATAGCAAGAAATTCAGGTTTTGATAAAGGCGACAGCGTTGTTTTGGTTTAGCCGGTTTATTGATAAATAGTTGGATCTTTTACACCTGCTTCTTTAAAGCCCTTTTTCCTTTGCAGACAAGAATCACACTCTCCGCAAGCTTTGCCTTTAGCATCTGGATCATAGCAGCTTAAGGTTAATGAATAATCAAGATTTAATTTGGTTCCTTTTTTAATTATTTCGGCTTTTGTAAGGCTTATTAAGGGGGTTTTGATTTTTATAAGGGTATTACCCGTGACTCCGGCTTTGGTTGCGAGATTTGCCATGTTTTCAAAGGCTGTGATGTATTCTTGTCTGCAATCTGGATACCCGCTGTAATCCATGACATTAACACCAATAAAAATTGTATCTGCCATGAGGACTTCTGCCCAGGCAAGTGCATAGGAAAGAAAGATTGTATTCCGTGCCGGCACATAGGTTATGGGAATATCATTTTTTTTTACATGGTCAACATCCTGATTTTTAGGAACTTCAATATCAGCTGTGAGAGCAGATCCGCCAATTTTTCCAAGGCTTACATCAAGAATCAAATGTTGCTCTGCTTTAAAAAAAGAAGCTATTTTTTTTGCAGCATTAAGTTCTGCAATGTTTTTTTGATCATAATTAAAACTAAGGCAATGGATTTTATAGTTTTTATGGTGAGCTATTGCAGTCACAGTTGAGGAATCTAATCCCCCGCTTAACAAGACAACAGCTTTTTTATCAAAATCAGGCATTTTTATACTCCTCTTTTATCTTTATCCCAGATTATTTTATGAATCTGTAATGACATTCTTATATTAAGGTTGTCAGAGATAATCCATGTGGCAAGTGTTTTCGGCAAAATTTTATCAAAAACAGGTGAAAAATGTATTTGTTCATGATCTATTATTGGATTTTCAGATTTAATAAAAGCCTTTGCAAATTCATAATCCTCTCTTGTCCCTATTACAAATTTTAATTCATCTTTGATTGTTAAAAAGCTTAGATTTTTTTTTAAATTATTGTGGCTTTCATTGCTTGAAGGGCATTTTATGTCAAGGATTTTTATGCATTCGGGATGGACATTGGAAATATCAATGCTTCCGTTTGTTTCCAAAAGCACTTGGTATTTTTTTTCTATAAGTTCGGATATCAGCTCACAAGTATTATCCTGCAACAATGGTTCGCCACCAGTTATTTCAACAAGATTACAATTATATGATTCTATTTTTTTAATGATATTGATTAAATCCATTGGTGTGGATTCTGATTTTGCATAGGCAGTATCACAATAGGAGCAGTTCAGGTTACAGCCTGAGAGGCGGACAAATACGCATGGCAGACCTGCATAAGTTGATTCGCCCTGGAGGCTGAAAAATATTTCACATATATTGAGTTTCAAAAATGCCCCTGATGATTTCTCGTATGGTTATTCTTCAAAGTATGTAGCGCCACAACCAGGGCTTTCTAAAACCTTAACTTTGGAAATGCTTGAATATTCGGTTTTATAATGGCGTTCAAGCTCTTTAAAGATAAATTTAGCAATATTTTCCGATGTGGCATTTATATTGCTGAATTCAGCAAGCTGATTTAAATCTGTGTGGTCAAATTTTTTTAAGATATTTTTTAAAGTAGCTCTGACATCTCTGAAATCAATCGCAATCCCGAGTTTGTTTAGTTTTGTGCATTTAAGATAGGCTTCAATTATCCAGTTGTGTCCATGCATCCTTGCACAATTACCATCATAACCTCTTAAAGCATGGGCCGCTGAAAAATGATCTTTTACATATATTTCATATATTGGGGTCATAAGTTCACCTGTATTCACCTATGGAAGTTAATATAAAATTATAGCATAGAGCAAAATATTAAGCAAAACAACTTAAGTAAAAATCAAAAAAGCCCCTTTTTTTAAAGGGGCTTTTGTATTTATTGGTAGCGACGCAGGGATTTGAACCCCGGACTCTGCGGATATGAGCCGCATGCTCTAACCAACTGAGCTACGTCGCCAAAAAAACCTGAGATTTATATCATTCGTACAGATTAAAGTCAATGAATATTTTTTAAGGCAATAGCAAATAAGATATTTGTCTATTGCCTTAAATTTTTATTATTAATTTTATTTCTTTTTTATTCTTTTTGAATCAACAATAGTTACAGAATAATTATCCAAGTCTTTAGGAAGATCTGAAAAAACTATCATAAACGGAATAGATTCATTTGCTTTAATATCAATATTTGCTTTTTGTTCTCCATCTGCTCTTTGCAGGATCCTGTTCATAGATGAAATGTCAAGTTCTGCTAATTGCTTTTCAGAGATTGTATTGCCACAATAAACTGTTTTCTTTTTAGCAACAATGTTACCCTTGGACATAAGCACACCTGCAACGCGAACATTATTGATAGGTATTGTTGATGAATTTGTAATTTTACCGGTAATTACAAAAAGGTTTCCGCTTTTTTCATTGTTAACAAGTCTTCCGTTGACGCTTTGCTGATTTATTGTTGCCCAGGAAGGGATTTGATTCATTTTAGAAGGATTAAATAGATTTTTTACAATTGAAAAATCTATTTTTGAAAAATCAATTCTTTTTGTAAATCCTCCTGTTGCAATAAAAGCACCATATCCAAAACAAATTATTAAAAGAACAGCTATTAAGACTTTGAGAAGTTTGCCTGATTTCTTTTTTTTGGGCTTTACACGCATATCATCATCAACAATAATATCATCATCTACAAATTGTTCTTCTTCCATGATGTCATCATCATCTTCGTATTCATCATCTTCATCAAATTCTTCGTTAAAGGCATCACCTTCTTCATATTCTTCTATTTCATATTCATCATCATCATCATCTTCAAATTCATCTACTTCTTCTATTTCATAGCTTTCACTATCACCCATGTCATCTTCGATAATAATATCATCATCTATTTCCAGTTCTACTTCATCAGGACTCTCATCGCTGTCTGTATCAGATGCATCAGCAATGTCACTATCTTCTGTTTCCAGGCTGAGGTCATCATCATCACCATCAAGGGAAAATTCCAAGTCATCTTTTTCAGCAGGCTTTTGTGTTTCATCGATTTCATCTGTCGTGTCAGGAAGGTCATCAGGAAGATCATCTAAAGACAATTCTTCTTCATCAAGCTTGTCTTCTTCATCAAGTTCAAATTCAAATTCAAAGTCTTCTTCATCATCGTCTAAACTGCTATCAGCAGAGGGAGAAGGTGGTGCAGCTATATCTGTTTCAGGCACAGCATCTTTTTTTAAATCAGAATCAGCATCAAGCTCAAGTTCATCTCCTTGGTCCAGGTTTAGATTGATCTTTGTATCAAGTTCAATCTCTCCGATGTCACTTTCATTGGCATCGGCAAAGTCCATCCCGGGAAGACCGCTTGTGTCCATGTCCTCGTCAAAATTCATACCAGAGTCCATGCTTGATATTTTATTGCCCAAATCTATCCCGCCATCATCCATGCTCAGATTGTCATCACCAAGATCAATTTCATCTGAATCAAGCTCCATATCCTCTTCTTCATCAACATCTAATTCAAGACCGTCATCATCATCGTCAGGTTCTGGAGCTGATTTTTGAAAGCCCCCTACACCGCCTGGACCAAGGGTCTCTTCGCTGTCAAAATAGCCCTGTTGACCAGCTGTATGCGGTAATGCTGCCTCTGATGTCTGCCCTAAAGCTTGTGGCGGGTATACTGTAAATATGTGTTTGCAAACACAACATCTGACTTTAGAGCCTATTGGCTTTAGAAAAGACTCATCTAATTTGAATTTGGTTGAACATTCCTTACAGATGATAATCATGGACTACCCCTTATGTCTATAAATGTCTATAATTTCAAATCATATATTGCAGGTAAATTTCTATATTTTTCATTATAATCAAGTCCATACCCTACAATAAAACCTTTTTCAAGGGAAAAACAAGAATACTTCACATTAATATTTACTTCACGTCGCTCATGTTTGTCAATAAAAGAGCAAACTTTTATTGACAAAGGGTTAAAGGAGTTAAAATAATTAATTAAAGTAGAAATTGTATTGCCGGTGTCCACAATATCTTCCACAAGCAGTATATTTTTATTTTTAATGTCAATATTTATGTCTTTTGTTATTTTTACTTTTCCTGAAGAGGATGTGCCTTCATAGCTTGACGCCGCAATAAAATCAATTTCATGGTCAATCGAAATTTTCCTTGCAAGGTCTGAAAGAAAGATAAAGGATCCCTTTAAAATACCAATTAATACAAGATTGGTATCTTTATAGTCCTCAGAAATTTTTAAACCAATTTCTTTAATTTTAGTTTTAATTTCATTTTCTGAAATTAGTGGAATAAGTTCCGTCATTCTTTAATTATAACCCGCTTTCTGCTAATTTTTCAACTATATTTTTTTGTTCCCTGGTAAGTTTTTTGGGAATATTAACATAGATGATCACAAAAAGGTCTCCTGTTTTCTTTCCTTTCATGTCCGGAATTCCAAGCCCTGCAAGCCTCATCTTTGCCTTATGCCGAGTGCCGGCAGGGACATTAAGACTGACGGTTTTCCCAAGAGGGGTAGCTATATCTATTTTACATCCAAGTAAACTTTCACTAAGTTTTATTTCTTTTTTTGTGGAAATATTATTCCCATCAATTTCATAGCCAATGGGCTGAATGGGGTTTGATTTAATATAGAGATCTCCATTTGGTCCACCATAGGGGCTTGGTTGACCCTTGCCTGCCAGTCTGATTTTTTTCCCTTTTGTCATGCCCTTGGGAATTTTGACTGAAATTGTTTTTGTTTCACCTTCCTGGCTTAAATTAAGGCTTTTACTTGTGCCGGTCATTATTTCATCTAAAGAAAGAGGGATTTCATATTCAATGTCCTGTCCTTTTGCAGGAGCAGTTTTTCTGCGGCAGCCACCGCCTCCCATTCCTCCCATTGAAGAAAACCCACCACCTCCGAATCCACCACCGAACATGTTTGAAAACCCGCCTGCCGAGCCTTCTACTCCAAAACCAAATTCTTTTAAAATATCAGCCATATTGGAATTTCTGAAAATATCTTCCTGGGAATATCTTTGCTGAAAATTTTCAGAACCAAAAGTATCATATTGTTCCCGTTTTTTTTCATCACTTAAAACAGCATAGGCTTCACTGATTTCTTTGAATTTTTTTTCAAGCTTTTTATCACCTTTTGTTTTGTCCGGATGATATTTTAAGGCAAGTTTTCTATATGCTTTTTTTATTTCTGAATCTGATGCTTTTTTATTAACACCAAGTATTTTATAATAATCAGCTGACATGATTTATTATTTCCTTTACTTAAATTATAATTATTAATGAAATTTTTAATACTTTAATAATAATAAGTGATTGGATAGTGTCAAGATGATGACTTTTGCCTGTAAGCAGAAATTGCAATCATAATAACACTGATTGCAGCAGGAGTGATTCCATCAATTCTTGAAGCCTGCCCTAATGAAAAGGGTTTTATTTTAGATAATTTTTCAACAAGCTCGTTGGAAAGCCCGGGTATCACTTTAAAATCAAGTTTTTCCGGGATTTTGATTTTTTCCATATCTTTATATTTTTTAATTTCATTAAATTGCCTTGCAATATAGCCTTCATATTTTATTTCTATTTCAACCTGGCGCTTAATACGCATATTTAAAGATTTTTCATTGGGATCTAATTTATCCACAGCAGAATATGAAAGTTCAAAACGTTTTAAAAGATTATCTAGGTGAATTCCATTGGTTATTGTACTTGTGTTCATATCTTTGAGGTATTGATTTACATCTTTAGAAGGTTTAATTACACATTTTTTTATTCTATTTATTTCTTTTTTGATATTATTGTTTAATTCTTTTACTGATTTTAAAGTATCATCATCCACAAGCCCTAATTCATTCCCGATTTGAGAAAGTCTTAAGTCAGCATTGTCTTCTCTCAAGACCAAACGATATTCAGCCCTGGATGTAAACATTCTGTATGGTTCGCTTGTGCCCCTTGTAACAAGGTCATCAATCATGACTCCTATGTAAGCCTGGGACCTATCAAGGATAAAATCAGGACGTAATTGAACTTTGCAAGCTGCATTGATGCCAGCCCATAATCCCTGAGCAGCAGCTTCTTCATATCCTGAAGTGCCATTTACCTGACCTGCAAAAAACAATCCTTTAATACGTTTTGTTTCCAGGGTCGGACTGAGTTCTAAAGGATTAATATAATCATATTCAATAGCATAACCAGGTCTCATGATTTCAGCTTGATCAAGCCCTTTTACCGAACGAACAAATTCGATCTGAATTTCTAAAGGCAGGCTGTTTCCAAGACCGCTTGCATATATTTCTTTTGTATCAAGCCCTTCATATTCCAATATGACTCTATGGCTTTCTCTTTCGGGAAATTTCACAATTTTATCTTCAAAAGAAGGGCAGTACCTTGCTGATTTCCCTTTTATATGCCCACCATAAAGAGCTGAATGCTTAAGGTTTTTTCTTATTAAATCATGGGTTTTTTGGTTTGTTCTGCCCATATAACTTGGAACAAGGGGTAATAAATGTTTTTTATTTGAAAAGGAAAAAGGGATTGGGTTACTATTTGAATACTGGGTGTCAAATTGAGTAAGATCAACACTGTCAAGGTGAAGCCGCGGCGGAGTGCCTGTTTTCATACGTCCGATGCTAAATCCTGTTTTTGCAAGGGAATTTGCAAGCCCGATAGATGAAAATTCCCCGGCTCTGCCAGCATTGATTTCTTTAGAACCAATATGAACCACACCTTTAAGAAAAGTCCCGGTACATAAAACAATAGTTTTGGAAAAATAGCTAAACCCGGTATGATCATAAACCCCTTTAATTTTATTTTTTTCAATAATAAAATCTTCCACCATTGCCTGCTTTATATCCAGGTTGGAGGCTTTTTCAAGAGTGAGTTTCATATTTTTATGATAGATTGATTTATCGTTTTGTGTTCTTGTGGAGTGAACAGCTGGTCCTTTTTTAGTATTTAATGTGCGGTATTGAATGGCAGAAGAGTCGGAAATCTTTGCCATA
>Ga0256845_1001247_pt1 | contig 20880 bp, 17 predicted proteins | sample RiftiametaG_FD_189101 | JGI IMG/M metagenome (GOLD analysis project Ga0256845, IMG submission 189101) | Tube worm associated microbial communities from hydrothermal vent at the East Pacific Rise, Pacific Ocean - Riftia | ecosystem: Host-associated > Annelida > Integument > Unclassified ...
TTGAGTCCTATTTACAAGCTCATCGAATTATTGATAATTACATAAAATGGTATAATACTTTCAGGATTCATTCTGCTTTAGATTACAAAACACTTGCTGAAAAAGGGTTGGAATTAAAAATTAAAAACTTTAAAAATGTAGCATAAAAAATAGTGCCAAATTTATTAGGTAGTCCAGACCCCCCACGCAAAACCTATTGAAATATGTGGCATCAAGTCGCATATTGACATCGTTGCGTTTAATTATTTTCACCTAGGGAGCTTGTGCTAAAAAATACTTGAAAGTTGGCTGTAGCATACTTATGGATAATTTGCTGTCACGGCTCAAAGTCTCAAAAATCTGTCGTCCTAGAACCCATTTTTTGAACCTCACAAAACGGTTGCGAAAAACTTATTCGGGGCGATTATCGGTAAAATGAATCTCGCTATTTTTACATTTGAAACGTTGCTTTCCAGATTGTTTTCCTGCCTAATTACGTTGATACTTGAACAAGCCCAACATCGCTTTCTTTTTGCCATTTTTAGGGCAAAGAAAAAGTTATATGAAACACGTTTCATATAACTTCTGGAATCATTAGTAATTAAAGGTGCTTAGAGCTGTTTCACCAACTATATTTGACTATTATGAGAATCTATAAAGGATATTGATTTTCATTAACATCTCTAGGTCGAGAAGGTTTTAATTTTTATTTATAAAACACCTACTTTTAAAAAGTGCTCAGCAAATTTGGGGGCACATTTTTAAGCTTCGCCAGTTGGTCCAAAATTTAATGGTATTGGCGGTTGTTCATAATCTTTTATTTCGCCGTGGGCGTTTTCAAACCTTTTAACATTATCATTCAATGCTTTTAAGAATCTTTTTGCGTGCTGTGGCGTTAAGATTATTCTTGACTTCACTTTACTTTTTGGGATTCCGGGCATTATGGCTACAAAGTCTACAACAAATTCAGATACTGAATGATTTATGATGGCCAAGTTGCTGTATATGCCTTGTGCCACTGCTTCATCCAGTTCAATGTTTATTTGATTTTGTTTTGGTTGTTGTTTTTTTTGGTCTGCCATTTTAGTCGGTAGTTAGTTGGTAGTCATTAGATGGTTGCTTCGGTACTTCGACAAGCTCAGCAACCTTAATTATGATCGTTTAATTAACTAATTTAAAAGTTCTATTTTACTTTTACTAGCTAATATTACTAATATCTTAAAAAGGTGCGTTTTACAAAACGCACCTTTTTAAGATATTAATTATAATTCACTTCTTCTTTTGCGCGGTTCATTTCTTCTAGTTCTTGTTTAGAACCTACAATTATAGTATCGTATCTACGCATACCTGTTCCGGCTGGTATTTTATGACCTACAATTACGTTTTCTTTCAAGCCTTCCAAGGTATCAACTTTACCAGCTACTGCTGCTTCGTTTAATACTTTGGTAGTTTCTTGGAAGGAAGCCGCAGAGATGAATGACTTGGTCTGTAACGAAGCTCTCGTAATGCCTTGAAGTACAGGAGTTGCAGTTGCAGCAACTGCATCGCGTGCTTCTGCAAGTTCTTTATCGTTTCTTCTTAATAAAGAGTTTTCATCACGAAGTGTTCTTGGAGAAAGGATTTGCCCTTCCTTCAAGTTTTCAGAATCACCAGCGTTTGTAATAACTTTCAATCCAAAAATTTTATCGTTATCTTCAATGAAATCGTCTTTATGTGCTAATTGATTTTCAAGGAAAGTAGTATCTCCCGGATCTTCAATACGCACCTTACGCATCATTTGGCGAACAACAACTTCAAAATGCTTGTCGTTAATCTTTACACCTTGTAGACGATACACCTCTTGAACTTCGTTCACAAGGTATTGCTGTACTGCAGATGGGCCTTTAATACGAAGGATATCTTCCGGCGTAATTGATCCATCAGAAAGTGGCATTCCTGCACGAACGTAATCGTTTTCTTGTACAAGAATCTGGTTACTCAATTTCACCAAATACTTTTTAAGTTCGCCTAATTTAGACTCTACGATAATCTCGCGGTTACCACGTTTAATTTTTCCAAAAGAAATAACACCATCAATCTCGCTTACTACAGCTGGATTTGAAGGATTACGTGCTTCGAAAAGCTCGGTAACTCTTGGAAGACCTCCTGTAATATCACCTGCTTTTGCAGATTTACGAGGGATCTTTACAAGTACTTTTCCTATTTTAATCTTCTCGCTGTCGTCCACCATAATGTGTGCACCAACGGGTAGGTTGTAAGAACGGATTACTTCGTCTTTCTTCCCTAAAATTTGAAGGGTTGGAATACGTTTTTTATCTCTAGATTCTGAAATTACTTTTTCTTGGAAACCAGTCTGCTCATCAATTTCAACTTGATATGTTAAACCTTGAACGATGTTCTCATATTTAATTTTTCCAGCAAATTCTGAAATAATTACACCGTTATATGGATCCCAAGAACAAACTACATCTCCCGCTTTCATAGTATCACCATCTTTTACATACAGTGTAGAACCGTATGGAATATTGTTAGTACTAAGGGTAATTCCTGTTTTCTTATCAACAAGTTTTAATTCTGAAGTACGAGAAATTACGATGTCTACCGGTTTTCCTTGATTGTCTTCACCTTTAACAGTTTTAAGATCTTCGATCTCTGCTTTACCATCAAATCTAACAACCAATTTGTTTTCTTCAGAAATGTTACCTGCAATACCTCCCACGTGGAACGTACGAAGTGTAAGCTGGGTTCCTGGCTCACCAATAGATTGAGCAGCTACAACACCTACAGCTTCTCCACGTTGTACCATTTTATTGGTAGCAAGATTACGACCGTAACATTGTGAACAGATTCCTTTTTTAGCCTCGCAAGTAAGTGCAGAACGAACTTCTACACTATCTATTGGAGATTTTTCAATTGCATCTGCTATTTCTTCATAAATATGTTCGCCAGCAGCAACTAACAATTCTTTGGTTAGTGGATTTACAACATCATTAAGCGCAGTACGCCCAACAATTCTTGCTCCTAAAGTTTCTACTACTTCTTCGTTTTTCTTCAAAGGTGAAACTTCAATACCACGAAGGGTACCACAATCTTCAATATTAATAATAACATCTTGTGAAACATCTACCAAACGACGTGTTAGGTAACCAGCATCTGCCGTTTTAAGGGCGGTATCTGCAAGACCTTTACGTGCACCGTGTGTAGAGATAAAGTATTCAAGAATTGAAAGTCCTTCCTTAAAGTTAGAAAGAATTGGGTTTTCAATAATTTCGCCTCCACCACTATTCGATTTTTTCGGTTTTGCCATCAATCCACGCATACCTGTAAGCTGACGGATTTGCTCCTTAGAACCCCTCGCACCAGAATCAAGCATCATATACACAGAGTTGAAACCTTGCTGATCTTCGCGAATACGCTTCATAGAAAGCTCGGTAAGTTCTGCATTGGTTGCTGTCCAAATATCAATTACTTGGTTGTAACGTTCGTTGTTGGTAATAAGTCCCATGTTATAGCTGTTAATAATACCATCTACTTGCGTGTTGGCACTATCAATCATACTCTGCTTTTCTGGCGGAATAATAATATCACCCAAGCTGAATGACAATCCACCTTCAAAAGCGAACTTGTACCCTAATGTTTTAATTTCGTCAAGGAAATCTGCAGTAACAGGAACTGAAGTTACTTTCAAAATACCACCAATAATATCACGAAGTGATTTTTTAGTCAATACTTCGTTGATGTATCCAGCCTCTGCAGGAACCTTCTCGTTAAAAATTACTCTTCCTAAAGTGGTAGTGATAATTTGCATTGTCAACTTACCTTCTTCGTTAAAGTCTTGTGTTCTAATTCTTATTTCAGCATTCAAGTCTACCATTCCTTCGTTGTAAGCAATGACAGCTTCTTCAGCAGAATAGAAAGTAAGACCTTCACCCTTCACTTTTACTTCGTCAGTAGATTTTCTAAGTTTGGTCATATAGTAAAGACCCAAAACCATATCCTGTGAAGGAACCGCAACCGGTGAACCGTTTGCCGGGTTCAGAATGTTGTGTGAAGCAAGCATCAATAGTTGGCATTCCAAAATAGCCTCTGGCCCTAATGGTAAGTGAACCGCCATCTGGTCACCATCAAAATCCGCGTTAAAAGCAGTACACACTAATGGGTGCAGTTGGATTGCTTTACCTTCAATTAATTTAGGTTGAAACGCTTGAATACCTAAACGGTGAAGCGTAGGTGCACGGTTTAGCATAACTGGATGCCCTTTAAGAATATTCTCCAAGATATCCCAAACTACAGGCTCTTTTTTGTCTATAATTTTCTTTGCAGATTTTACAGTTTTTACAATTCCTCTTTCAATCAATTTACGGATTACGAAAGGTTTGTAAAGCTCGGCTGCCATATCTTTTGGGATACCACATTCGAACAATTTTAATTCTGGTCCTACAACAATTACCGAACGAGCCGAATAATCAACACGCTTACCAAGTAAGTTTTGACGGAAACGACCTTGCTTCCCTTTCAATGAATCTGAAAGTGATTTCAACGGACGGTTACTATCTGTTTTTACTGCTGAAGATTTACGAGTGTTATCAAACAATGAATCTACCGATTCCTGAAGCATACGTTTTTCGTTACGAAGGATTACTTCTGGAGCTTTAATCTCCATCAATCTCTTTAAACGGTTGTTGCGGATGATTACACGACGGTAAAGATCATTCAAATCTGAAGTTGCGAAACGGCCACCATCTAGCGGCACCAATGGACGAAGTTCTGGTGGAATTACCGGAACAACTTTCATTATCATCCACTCGGCTTTGTTTTCACGGTTTAGGTTTGCATCACGAAGCGCTTCTACAACTTGAAGACGCTTTAACGCTTCAGTTTTACGTTGTTTAGAAGTTTCGTTATTTGCTTTATGACGAAGGTCGTAAGATAAAGTGTTTAAATCGATTCTTTTTAAAAGATCGATAAGGCACTCTGCTCCCATCTTCGCAATAAATTTGTTTGGATCTGTTTCGTCCAAATATTGATTTTCCTGTGGAATAGAATCTAGGATTGCTAAATATTCTTCTTCAGTAAGGAAATCTAATTTTTTCACCTTTTCACCACCTTCGTATTGTGCGATACCTGGTTGAATTACTACATAGCGTTCGTAGTAAATAATCATATCCAGTTTCTTAGAAGGTAATCCAAGAAGGTAACCAATTTTGTTTGGAAGGCTACGGAAGTACCAAATATGCGCCACAGGAACTACCAAATTGATATGCCCCACACGGTCACGACGTACTTTCTTTTCTGTTACTTCCACACCACAACGGTCACAAACGATGCCTTTGTAGCGTATTCTTTTATATTTACCACAGGCACATTCATAATCCTTTACAGGGCCAAAAATGCGCTCACAGAAAAGTCCGTCACGCTCTGGTTTGTGCGTACGGTAGTTTATAGTTTCGGGTTTTAGAACTTCACCACGTGATTCCGCCAAAATGGATTCAGGGGAAGCTAAACCAATAGAAATTTTATCGAATTTCTGTACTGTGTTTTCTTTATTTCTGTTCATCATGATTTAAAATAAACTTTGTTGTTAAATGAGGGTTTTTGCACCTCGGAAGAAATTGATGAGACCCCCGCTTGCGCGGGGGGATCATTATTCCTCTAATCTAATATCAAGCCCCAATCCTTTCAATTCGTGCATAAGTACGTTGAAAGATTCTGGTAATCCTGGTTCTGGCATGGTTTCACCTTTTACGATTGCTTCGTAGGTTTTCGCCCTTCCAATAACATCATCAGATTTAACAGTCAATATTTCTCTAAGCGTGGCTGAAGCACCATACGCCTCTAATGCCCAAACTTCCATCTCTCCAAAACGTTGACCACCAAATTGTGCTTTACCACCAAGAGGTTGTTGCGTAATAAGTGAGTACGGCCCAATGGAACGTGCGTGCATCTTATCATCTACCATGTGACCCAATTTAAGCATATAGATTATACCTACGGTTGCAGGTTGATCAAAACGCTTTCCTGTTCCACCATCAAATAAATAAGTATGTCCAAATCTTGGAATTCCAGCTTCATCAGTAAATTCATTGATTTGATCTATAGTTGCACCATCAAAAATTGGAGTTGCATATTTGCGACCTAATTTTTGTCCAGCCCATCCTAGAACGGTTTCATAAATTTGCCCAATGTTCATACGCGATGGTACCCCAAGTGGGTTTAACACGATATCTACAGGAGTTCCGTCTTCAAGGAAAGGCATATCTTCTTCACGTACAATACGTGCAACAATACCTTTGTTTCCGTGACGTCCCGCCATCTTGTCCCCTACTTTAAGCTTACGCTTTTTAGCGATGTAAACTTTGGCAAGTTTCAAAATTCCAGATGGAAGTTCATCTCCTACAGAGATTGTAAACTTATCGCGACGCAAGTTACCTTGAAGGTCGTTTTCCTTAATTTTGTAGTTGTGCATTAAATCTGCCACGAACACATTGGTGTCATCATCTGTAGTCCAAGTACCTCCTATTAAGTGAGTGTAATCGTCAACAGAATTAAGCATTTTTAAAGTGAATTTTTTTCCTTTTGGGAAAACAATTTCACCTAAATCATTACTTATACCTTGTGCAGTTTTACCACCTACAATTGTGAAAAGTTTTTCAACTAACACATCTTGAAGGGCTACGAATTTTGCTTCGTATTGTGCCTCAAGTTCTGCAATATCTTCTTTGTCTTTTGCACGCTTACGCTTGTCTTTTACAGCACGGGCGAACAATTTCTTTTCAATGACCACTCCGTGTAAAGATGGCGAAGCTTTAAGCGAAGCATCTTTAACATCTCCTGCTTTGTCACCAAAAATAGCGCGAAGTAGTTTTTCTTCAGGTGTTGGATCGCTTTCTCCTTTTGGCGTAATTTTTCCGATAAGGATATCGCCAGGTTTTACCTCGGCTCCTATACGAATCATTCCCGCTTCATCAAGATCTTTAGTAGCTTCTTCTGAAACGTTTGGAATATCGTTTGTTAATTCTTCGTTACCTAATTTAGTATCTCGAACTTCCAAAGAATATTCATCTATATGTATAGAGGTGAAAATATCTTCACGAACTACTCTTTCAGAAATTACAATTGCATCCTCAAAGTTGTATCCTTTCCAAGGCATGAAGGCAACCTTCATGTTACGTCCTAATGCAAGTTCACCTTTTTCGGTTGCGTATCCTTGACAAAGTACTTGTCCTTTTTTCACTCTGTCGCCTTTGCTAACAATAGGCTTCAAGTTAATAGAAGTACCTTGGTTGGTTTTTCTGAATTTTACAAGTTGATATGTTTTTTCGTCAGCATCAAAACTAACCATACGTTCGTTTTCGGTACGGTCATATTTAATAGTGATTTCATTTGCATCAACATATTCTACTACTCCATTTCCTTCTGCATTTATCAAAACACGACTATCGGAAGCTACTTGTCTTTCAAGCCCAGTTCCCACAATTGGAGAATCGGCAATCATAAGAGGTACTGCCTGACGCATCATGTTTGAGCCCATCAATGCACGGTTTGCATCATCATGCTCCAAGAAAGGAATAAGCGATGCTGAAATAGATGCAATCTGGTTTGGCGCAACGTCTGCATAATTCACAACGCTTGGCTCTACTAATGGGAAGTCACCTTCCATACGTGCAATAACCTTATCTGCTTCAATTACACCTTTATCAGACAATGGAATGTTTGCTTGCGCAATGTGTTTTTCTTCTTCTTCTTCAGCAGAAAGATAAACGGGTTCATTTTTCAAATCTAATTTTCCATCGGTAACTTTACGGTATGGAGTTTCAATAAACCCTAGGTTATTCACTTTTGCATAAACGGCAAGTGAAGAAATAAGACCAATGTTTGGTCCTTCTGGAGTTTCAATCGGGCAAAGACGTCCATAGTGTGTATAGTGAACATCACGAACCTCAAACCCTGCTCTTTCACGCGACAGACCACCTGGCCCAAGTGCAGAAAGACGACGCTTGTGCGTTATCTCTGCCAATGGGTTGGTTTGATCCATAAACTGTGATAATTGGTTTGTTCCGAAGAACGAGTTAATCACAGAAGATAATGTTTTCGCATTAATCAAATCGATAGGCGTAAACACCTCGTTGTCACGTACATTCATACGCTCACGAATTGTTCTTGCCATACGAGCAAGACCAACACCAAACTGTTGTGATAATTGTTCACCTACAGTACGTACACGACGGTTAGATAAGTGATCAATATCATCAATCTCAGCTTTAGAATTGATAAGCTCTATTAGATATTTAACGATGGTAATGATATCTTCTTTGGTAAGCACTTGCTTGTCCATTGCGATATCAAGACCTAATTTTTTGTTCATTCTGTAGCGACCTACCTCACCAAGGTTATATCTCTGATCTGAGAAAAATAACTTGTTGATAATACCACGAGCAGTTTCCTCATCTGGCGGCTCAGCGTTACGAAGTTGTCTATATATATGTTCTACCGCTTCTTTTTCTGAATTGGTAGGATCTTTTTGTAGTGTATTGTGAATAATGGCGTAATCTGCCAATTGGTTTTCCTCTTTGTGCAAAAGAATTGTTTTGCTACCAGAATCCAAAATTTCGTCGATGTGTTCTTTTTCAAGAACAGTATCACGATCTAAGATGATTTCATTACGCTCAATGGAAACTACTTCACCAGTATCTTCATCTACGAAATCCTCATGCCAAGTTTTTAGCACACGAGCGGCCAATTTACGACCAATGTATTTTTTAAGTCCTGTTTTTGAAGCCTTTATTTCTTCGGCAAGGTCAAATATTTCAAGAATATCTTTATCTCTTTCAAAACCAATAGCACGGAAAAGCGTTGTAACAGGTAATTTTTTCTTACGGTCAATATATGCATACATTACGCTGTTGATATCTGTGGCGAATTCAATCCATGATCCTTTAAAAGGAATTACACGAGCTGAATAGAGTTTAGTTCCATTTGCGTGAAACGATTGGCCAAAGAATACACCTGGGGAACGGTGAAGTTGCGAAACAACTACACGCTCGGCCCCGTTAATGCAGAAGGTTCCGCTTGGGGTCATGTATGGAATTGTACCTAAATAAACGTCCTGCACGATGGTTTCAAAATCTTCGTGTTCTGCGTCTGTACAGTACAGTTTTAAACGCGCTTTAAGAGGTACACTATAAGTAAGGCCACGCTCAATACATTCCTGGATGGAATATCTTGGTGGGTCTACAAAATAGTCTAAAAACTCTAAAACGAATTGGTTACGAGTATCGGTTATTGGGAAATTTTCCAAGAAGGTTTTATATAAACCTTCTTGGCCTCTTTCTTCTGATTTGGTTTCCAACTGGAAAAAATCCTGAAAGGATTTAATCTGAATGTCCAAAAAGTCGGGATAAGCCGGCTTATTTTTTACAGAGGAAAAATTCAATCTTTCAGTTTGCGTTGCTGACATCTATGGACGGAATTTTAATTAAAATAATATTGAAAAACGTATAAAAAAGGTATTAACCATTATATACGCAAAATGGTTTAGGTCTTTCCGGCTCGATAGTATCGGGATTCGGAAGACCTAAACCTTAAGGTTTGGAACGTGGTAAGCTTACTTAAGCTCAACCTCAGCTCCAGCTTCTTCTAGTTGTGCTTTTAAAGCTTCAGCTTCATCTTTAGACACACCTTCTTTTATTGGAGAAGGAGCATTATCAACTAATTCTTTTGCATCTTTAAGACCAGAACCAGTTAATTCTTTAACTAGTTTTACAACTGCCAATTTAGAGGCACCTGCAGCCTTAAGAATTACATCAAATTCTGATTGTTCTTCTACTGCGTCATCGCCTCCAGCACCACCTGCAGCAACAGCAACAGCTGCAGCAGCAGGCTCAATGCCATACTCGTCTTTTAATATTGTAGCTAACTCGTTAACTTCTTTTACTGTTAGGTTAACCAATTTTTCTGCGAAATCTTTTAAATCTGCCATTTCTATCGTTTTTAAAAATAATTGTGTTTATATAAATTAATTAGTGCAATGTTTGTTTTATCCTTCTCTTTCGGATAAGGTTTTAACAAGTCCTGCAATTGTGTTTCCACCACTCTTAAGTGCTGAAATAACATTTTTAGCAGGTGATTGTAGTAACCCGATAATTTCTCCAATAAGTTCGTCTTTAGATTTAAGGTCAACCAAACTATCCAATTGATTGTCGCCAACAAAAATGGCTTCTTGAATATAGGCTCCTTTTAAAAGAGGCTTATCAGATTTTTTTCTGAATTCTTTAATTACTTTGGCAGGTGCATTACCTATTTCAGAAAACATTAAGGAAGTATTTCCTTTAAGTATTCCTGTTAATTCACCAAAGTCTTTATCTGAATTCTCCATTGCTTTTTTAAGCAATGTATTCTTAACAACTGCCAACTGAATACCCGCTTTAAAACAAGCGCGACGTAAGTTAGAAGTAGCTCCTGCGTTAAGACCAGATATGTCTGCCAAATAGATATTGCTATTATCAGACAACTGTGCAGTTAACGTTTCAATTACTTGTGATTTTTCTTCTCTTGTCATAATTTTCAGTTTTTACTGCTCAGTAAACCTTTTAGTGTCAATTTGAACACCAGGGCTCATTGTACTTGACATAAAAATACTTTTTATGTATACACCTTTTGCTGCCTGAGGCTTAAGTTTAACGAGGGTTGTTAATAATTCTCTTGCGTTTACTGCAATTTTTTCGGCATCAAAAGATGCTTTTCCTATTGCTGCGTGTACAATACCTGTTTTATCAACTTTAAAGTCGATTTTACCAGCTTTTACATCAGAAACTGCTTTAGCAACGTCCATTGTTACTGTACCTGTTTTTGGGTTTGGCATAAGACCACGAGGTCCTAATATACGTCCTAAAGGACCTAATTTACCCATTACACTTGGCATAGTTACAATTACGTCAACATCTGTCCATCCTCCTTTTATTTTGTCGAGGTACTCATCAAGACCTACGAAGTCTGCTCCTGCTTCTTTAGCTTCGGCTTCCTTATCTGGAGTTACCAATGCTAAAACTTTCACGTCTTTACCTGTTCCGTGTGGAAGGGTAACAACGCCTCTAACCATTTGGTTCGCTTTACGTGGATCCACGTTAAGACGAATTGCAAGGTCAACGGAAGCATCAAACTTTACGCTGGTGATTTCTTTTATTAAAGCAGAAGCTTCAGCTACGGTATAGGCTCTATCCTCTACCTTAAGTTTAGCTTCCTTTTGCTTTTTAGTTAATTGTGCCATTTTATAGATTCTTTTTTAGATTAAAAAGGTGCATTACCTTTTAATTTAACTCCCATAGAACGCGCAGTACCTGCTACCATTTTCATAGCAGACTCTATTGTAAAAGCGTTTAAATCGGGCATTTTATCTTCTGCGATCAATTTTACTTGATCCCAAGAAATTGCGGCTACTTTTTTTGCGTGTGGCTCACCGGAGCCTTTTTTCACTTTTGCAGCTTCAAGTATTTGAACGGCAGCGGGTGGAGTTTTAATAACAAAATCGAAAGATTTGTCTTTATAAACCGTGATCGCTACAGGCAATACCTTTCCTTGCTTATCTTGAGTTCTTGCATTAAATTGCTTACAGAACTCCATGATATTAACACCGGCAGCACCAAGAGCAGGCCCAACTGGTGGTGATGGGTTAGCAGCACCTCCACGAACTTGCAACTTAACTACTTTACTGATTTCTTTTGCCATTTCTAAAATTTAGTTTGGTTATTCAAAAGTGGAAGCCTTTGAAAAAACCTATTAAGCGTAACAATTAAACTTTTTCTACTTGCATATAACTTAGCTCTAATGGTGTTTTTCTTCCGAAAATTTTCACCATTATCTCAAGCTTGCGTTTTTCTTCATTTATTTTTTCAACAGTACCATTAAAACCATTGAAAGGTCCATCTATTACTTTTACAGTTTCACCTGTAGTGAAAGGAATATTTACATTATCATCCTTAACTGAAAGCTCATCAACCTTTCCTAACATTCTATTTACTTCGGACTGTCTAAGCGGCACGGGATCTCCTCCTTTAACTTCACCTAAAAAACCGATAACACCGTTAATTGACTTTATAATGTGTGGTATTTCTCCACCCAAATTTGCCTGTATCATTATGTAACCAGGAAAGTAAACGCGTTCTTTATTTACTTTTTTTCCGTTACGAATCTGTATTACTTTTTCAGTAGGTACGAGTACCTGATCTACATAATCCTCAAGACCTAATCGTTTTATATCACTTTCGATATACGATTTGATTTTGTTTTCCTGCCCACTAACTGAACGGACTACATACCACTTTTTTGTACTTGTTGTTTCGGTCATTTCTTACGATTTGATCCAGATGAAATATTGATCTACCACCCAGTGAAATACTGTATCTATTCCCCATACTGCTAAAGCCAATAAAACAGAGAATACCGCTACTACAACGGTTAATTTCTGCGCTTCTGCCCAGGTAGGCCAAGTTACGTGGTTCTTAAGTTCTTTATAAGATTCTGAAATATAGTTCGCCATGTTATTGTAGTATTATAATTTTCCTTTTATTAAGGATTGGGCTTCTTGCTTTCGCATGAATTTTGCACGGGTTGAGAGACTCGAACTCACGACACCTGGTTTTGGAGACCAGTGCTCTACCAACTGAGCTAAACCCGTATTAGGATTAGCACTTAAAACTCTTTAAGATAAACCCGTTATAAAAGCCAAGGTATCCCGAAGTAAATTCGGGACACCTAGCGCTTTTAATTATATGATAATTAGTCTAAAATTTCAGTCACCTGACCTGCACCTACAGTACGCCCACCTTCACGAATAGCGAAACGAAGACCCACGTTCATTGCAATAGACTGAAGCAATTCAACGTGAATTGTTAAGTTATCACCTGGCATTACCATTTCAACACCATCAGGAAGCGTAATTGTTCCTGTTACGTCAGTTGTACGAACGTAGAACTGTGGACGGTAGTTGTTGTGGAATGGTGTGTGACGACCACCTTCTTCTTTTTTAAGAACGTAAACCTCAGCTTTAAACTTAGCGTGTGGCGTTACCGATCCTGGCTTAACAATAACCATACCTCTAGAGATTTGAGATTTCTCAATACCTCTTAAAAGGATACCAGCATTATCTCCAGCCTCACCTCTATCAAGGATCTGACGAAACATCTCAATACCTGTGATTGTTGAGTTTAATTTTTCAGCACCCATACCAATGATCTCTACAGGATCTCCAGTTTTTGCGATACCAGTCTCAATACGACCAGTTGCAACAGTACCACGACCTGTAATAGAGAATACATCTTCAATAGGCATTAGGAATGGCTTGTCTATTTCACGAGTTGGCTCTTCAATCCAAGCATCAACAGCTTCCATAAGTTGTAAAACTGTATCAACCCATTTCTGCTCACCATTAAGAGCTCCTAGAGCAGAACCAGCGATTACTGGTCCGTTATCACCATCATATTCATAGAAAGATAAAAGATCTCTGATTTCCATCTCAACTAGCTCAAGCAACTCCTCATCATCAACCATATCTACTTTATTCATAAATACAACCATACGTGGAATACCCACCTGACGACCTAAAAGGATATGCTCACGAGTTTGTGGCATTGGACCATCCGTAGCAGCAACAACAAGGATAGCACCGTCCATTTGGGCAGCACCAGTAACCATGTTTTTTACGTAATCCGCGTGACCTGGACAGTCAACGTGTGCGTAGTGACGATTAGCTGTTTGATATTCTACGTGTGAAGAGTTAATTGTTATACCTCTTTCTTTTTCTTCTGGTGCGTTGTCAATCTGATCGAATGAACGTGCTTCAGAGAAACCAGCATCCGCCATTACTTTAGTAATTGCAGCTGTTAAAGTTGTTTTACCGTGATCTACATGTCCAATTGTACCAACATTTAAGTGTGGTTTTGAACGATCGAATGTTGCTTTTGCCATTTTGTATTTATTTTAATCTTAGTTATATATTAGTAATCTATTGTATTCAATATTTTGAGCCAATGATGGGAATTGAACCCATGACCTTTTCCTTACCAAGGAAACGCTCTACCCCTGAGCTACACCGGCGTAAAGTATTTATCTTCTCTTTTAAAGAAAAAGGAAGAGATTCCTGCCTTCACAGAATTTATTAGAGCGAAAGACCGGGTTCGAACCGGCGACATTCAGCTTGGAAGGCTGACGCTCTACCAACTGAGCTACTTTCGCATTATTTAATTTATGAATTCGGAATTAAGAATTAAGAATTCAAAATTTGGTTTACATTATTTTAAAGAACCTAAATCTCTTTCGAAATTTTTATCCATAATTCAGAATTTATAATTCTAAACTATTGAGTGGGGAGAGCAGGATTCGAACCTGCGAAGACGTAGTCAGCAGATTTACAGTCTGCCCTCGTTGGCCGCTTGAGTATCTCCCCGATTAAATTCAATATTTCAAATTTAATATTCAAGATTTTTGAAAAAATTCAATTTTAAATATTGAACCTTAAACTTTGAATCTCAAAAGAGCCGATGGAGGGACTCGAACCCACGACCTGCTGATTACAAATCAGCTGCTCTAGCCAGCTGAGCTACATCGGCTTTTTGATTCTTTTTTAGTGCTCTTTTTTAGCCATAAAAAAGTCCGCTATTTCTAACGGACTGCAAATGTAGAAAAATTATTTTTTCTACAAAACTTTTTTATAAAAAAACTACTATAAATATGCTTTTTCTTTTTGCTTTCTTTTTTTTAGTTGTCTTTCTAAAGTCCTTACAACGTCATCTATTGCTTCTTCAAATGTTCTGGCTTCCTTTTTTACCATAATATCATCTCCAGGAATACTTAGCAATACCTCTACTATTTTGTTTTCTTTTTCACTGGTTTTTTGGACTTTCAAAAAAACATCTGCAAAAACAATCTTATCATAAAACTGTTCTAGCCTTGATAGTTTTTTTTCAACAAATACCAATAGTTCATCTTTGGCTGCAAAGTTGGGTGTTTGTACGTTTACTTTCATACTTCTATTTTTAAAAATTAATAAGTAGTTCTATACCATACTTCTATTTTCAATATTTGTTAGTTGCGTGGATGGGAGTTTTTATATACCTCCTTCAGCTTTGCAATGCTATTCTGGGTGTAAACTTGTGTGGAAGCAAGACTAGAATGCCCCAATAACTCCTTAACCGAATTTATATCTGCGCCTTCATTTAAGAGATGCGTTGCAAAGGAATGCCGCAAAATATGAGGACTTTTCTTTACTTTTTCAGATGTTTTACTAAAGTATAAATTTATAATACGATAGACAAGAGTTTCATAAATTTTAACCCCTTTTTGGGTGAGAAACATATACTCTGCATCTTTAATAGATTCCAATTGATCCCGGAATAAAATATATTCATTTATAGTAATGATTACTGACGGCAATAAAGGAATGATGCGCTCCTTCTTTCTTTTACCCAAAACCTTGATGGTTTTTTTCGCGAACGAAATATCGTTTATCTTTATATTAATAAGCTCTGCCCGCCGTATTCCTGTGGAATAGAAAAGGGCTACGATTAACTGATCGCGATGGCCTTCAAAAGTATCTTCAGCTTGAAGCAACTCTATAACATTTACAATTTCTTTTTCTGAAAAGGGAACTTGAATTTTCTTTGAAGTTTTAAGCGCCTTGTGTTTTGCAAGTGGATTAACTTCAATTTGACTAGTTTTAAGGAGAAACTTATAATAGATTTTAAGTGAAGAAATTTTTCTATTTACCGTCCGGTTTGAAATACCTGAATCTACCAATGAAACTATCCAGCTCCTCACTATGGAATAGTTCACATTTACAATATTTTCATATTGATATTCTTCTGAAGCGAAGGTTTGAAATGTTTCAAGATCCTTCAAATAAGCAGTTACTGTGTGAGGTGAGTACTTTTTTTCTAACTGTAGATAGTCTGTGAAGATTTTTAATGGCATTATTCAGTTATCTATTATCTGTTTCTATACAAAATAACTCAATAACTCATTAATCTAATAACTTTAACCCATAAAAAAATCCGTTGGAAAAAATTCCAACGGATTTGTATGATTTAGCTTTAAAAAAATACTAAATATCTTCTTGATCTCTAAGACCTTGAATATATTGTGCTTTTTTAATTTTCGCTCTATTCTTAACAGATGGCTTTGAAAAAGCTTGTCTTGAACGCAACTGGCGCATTGTGCCTGTACGATCAAATTTACGCTTGAAACGTTTCAGCGCTCTGTCTATATTTTCTCCGTCTTTAACTGGTATAATTAACATAGTGTCATAACCTCCTCTCTTTTGGACGGCAAAGATAGAATTAATTTTGAATTCAAAATTCAAAATTCAAAATTTTTTGAAAAAATTATTCTTTAAACAATGTTGCTCGTTTTGAGAGGTCTAAAATTAGCTTTTCTTCTTCTTTACTCTCTAGCAATACGTTGTAGGTTTTCCAGAAGGACTCGTTGTATGGTTTGCTTAAAAATATGTCTGTAGACCAATCATTTTGTTGAAGTTCCTGTTGTATAAGCTCAGGGTCTTGAATAATGTCACTGAACAATATTTCTTGAATGGTGTAATAATATTGTTCGTCTTTATCGAAGCCCTCGGCTGCCTCGGTTTTTAATCTATCTGAAGATCTGTCGCCTGTGTTTACCAATTTTGGCGTTTCGTAATAAATGTAGTTAGGGTACATCTTGCCATCGTATTCAATATAAGTCATTACGAGTTTATGAATTGTCTGGGTGTCGAAAAGGCTTTTACTTCGCTTTTTCTGCACATCGGAAGCAGCTGTTAATTCATATTCTACTTTCTTTATGGCGTAATTGTCATAATAAATATAGATCCAACCTTTTGGTTCAAAACCTTCGTTGTAAATGTTTGGTGTATTCAAACCAACAAAATCAGCTCCTTTTGAAATTTTTATCTTGTAGATTTTCCTTCCGTTGTCTACCAAAATAGTATCTAAAGTAAACTGCTGTTTCTCCAACATATTTTTACCTAAAAGAGCACCTGTAACATTGCTGTTTCTTATTAAGTTCAATTTTCCTTTGAAAAGGTTTTCTAAACCATTTACACGGCTGTCATTCCATTTAATTGCATCTATTAATGCTGTAGTTTTTACAGAATTTCTATTGATGTTTCCAGCTTCAGAACCTATGCTTTTAAGATATGCCGAATAGGTGAAAAGGCTATCAACATCTCGTAAATCATAGCTTTTTCTATTTTCATCTACATTTATTTTTAAATTATTTTTTGCGCCCGAAGCGTAGCTGGAATCGCACAAAGTGATAGCGCTTTCAATAAGCCATTTGTATTCCTTTTTGTTGCGTTCTTTATGACGTAAAAATCCTTTTTGAAGATAAGACAGTTCGGGAAGGTTACTTGGTAACTTTTCGATAGCTTTTTGCACTATACCGTTTCCTGTTGTGGGGCGCGGGTCTGCAACTATCACAACTTCGTCTAATGAAGCTACGTCTTCTTCTAAAAATATATCTGTTCCGTTTTCAAATTCATTTATAACAACTTTGAAGCTTTTGTAACCGATGGAAGAAATAACCAAAGTATCATTTTGATGCTGTTGCGGCGCTTTTAAAACGAAATTACCGTCGGTGTTAGTTATAGACCCAATGGTTGTGTTTTGAATATAAACACTGGCACTTTCAATGGGTTGATAGGTTAAGAAATCTGCTACCTTTCCTTTTAGCTCGGTTTGGGCGAAAGTGGTTGCGCCTATAAAAAGAATTAATAAAGTGAATAAATATTTTTTGCTGAAGTATTTCATTTCTCGCAATTAGAGTTAAGATTTTATAAAAATTGAAAGGTGATATTAAGTAGCCGGTTTATAAGCAACTCCTTCAATAACCATCTTTGCGATAATCTCACGTAGAATCTCCGAAGTTCCACCGCCAATAGGACCTAGTCTGCTATCACGTAACAAACGTGCCAACGGATAATCTTCCATATATCCATAACCACCCAAGAACTGCAAACACCCTGTCATTACCTCATCAGCAACTTTGGTGGAAATTAATTTGCTCATAGTAGCTTCTTTCACCACATATTCGCCGTCATTTAAACGTTTTGCAGTTACGTAATTAAAGGTTTTGCAAACTTCAATTTCGCTAGCTAATTGTGCAACACGATGACGCAAGGCTTGAAATTTTGAAATACTCTTGCCAAATGCAAAACGATCTTTCATGTATTGAATGGTGTATTCCAACGCAAATTCACTACGAGCGTGTGCGTTAACACCCATTATAAGCCTTTCTAAAGCAAAATGTTGCATTATATATGGAAAACCAGCATTCTCCTCGCCCATTAAATTTGTTAGCGGTATTTCAACATTATCGAAAGCTATTTCGCCTGTGTCGCTTGCTCTCCAGCCAAGTTTATCTAACTTGGTTGCCGAAATACCTTTAGTATCGCGATCCATCACAAAAATACTGATGCCTTTATTGCCTAATTCAGGAGCTGTTTTTGCTGCTACAATTAAATAATCGCTGTAAATTCCGTTGGTTATAAATGTTTTAGAGCCGTTTAAAATGTAGCTATCTCCTTTTTTTACTGCCGTAGTGCGCATTCCTGAAACGTCGCTTCCGCCAAAAGGTTCTGTAATACAAAGGCAGCCTATCTTTTCGCCAGTAATACTTGGTGCTAGATATTTTTCTTTTTGTTCATGGTTTGCTTCTTTTTTAAGATGCGTCATTGCTAAATATGCGTGTGCCCACATTGCGGCAGCAAAACCGCCACTGTTTACTTTTTGAAGTTCTTCTAGAAAAATTACGGTATAAAAAAGGTCTAAATCCAAACCGCCATATTGCTCGGGTTGGCAGATACCGAAGTAGCCCATTTCTCCAAATTTTTCCCAAATGAAACGATCTATCGTTCCAGTTTTTTCCCACTTATCTATATGTGGAACTACTTCTTTTTGAAGAAAATCCTGAAAACTTTTTCTGAAAAAATCGTGTTCTTCTGTAAAATATAAATTCATTGTTATTATTTTTGTGTGGTTGTTATTTGAGGTTGTTTTTAGGTAGGTTTCGACTGCGCTCAACCTGACATTTGAGAAACATTTAATGATTACTCTGCGGACAAATATAACTGAATTAGGGTTAACTTGCCTTCAGTCATTCCTTCAATTTTTTCTAGTTCTTGAATGCTTGTTAATTTTTCACGAAGTTTTCTATATTCCCAAATTTTCTTCGCCAGTTCAAACGAGATGCTTGGAATTGTTGCAATATCTGACGCTGAAGCTTTATTTACATTTATTTTAGTTATCTCTTTTGGAGTTTTTACAGTGAAAACATTTAGTGTTCGTTGCACAACTTCAAGGTTTAAACCATAAACTGCATTTAGCTCTTTGTCGTTACTGAAACCATTTAATTTTTCGCGATAAGAAATTATTCTTTTGCTTAGTGCTTCGCCAATACCGCTTATTTGCTGTAGTTGTTCTTCGGTGGCTTTGTTTAAATCTATTTTTTGAGCGAATGGCTTTTCGGTGAATCCTTTTTCCTTTTTATAATCTTTGAAATCTGCTTTTGGTTTTGGGTTGGTTACCCATTCTGGGAATTTGAAATACGGACTCATCTCATTCAGCAAAGAATCTGAAACGCCTGTTACTTTTTTAAAATCGGCTGCGGAATTTATCCATTTATCTTCTTTTCTATATTGTAGCAACCTATCAATTTCTTCATTACTCATTCCTAAAGTATAGCCTTTGTAATCTGTGATGAAATTAGGATTGAAAGGATATTTTTTCGGTTTACGTTTTTCAATTGCTACCAAACGCAGCGAATCCAATTCTTTTTGAATGGAAATAATTTCAGCGGAAGAAGTATCCAGCGTATTTTCTTCTGAAAAATCCACAAACCAATACACACAAAGCAAGGAAACGATGAATAGCAACAAAAGTAAAATCCCACTTCGTTGTTGTTTAGAAAACGTGAAGTGGGATTTTAATTCCATTAGGTTTTAGTTTTATAGATGTTTGGACATATCTTCCAAACCATCGTCTATAGCGTCGTGTTTGGTTTTTATTGCTTTCATATAACGGTTCAGTTCTTTTCTTACTAACAGGAGTTAACAATACTACCCCAATAATGTTTGGAACTACCATTGCAAATATCATAGCATCCGAAAAGTTTATAATCGAGCCAAGGCTAATTACAGAACCTACCCAAATAAAGATACAAAATAACAGTTTATAAACAAGTTCGGTAACTTTTCCTCTTCCAAAAAAATACACCCAACCTTGCATACCGTAGTAAGACCAAGATATCATGGTTGAAAAAGCAAAAAGAATTACAGCAACTGTAAGTACAATTGAAAAGTGTGGTACACTATCAAAAGCTGTAGCGGTAAGCTCTACACCTTCCTTTACTTCTACTCCGTATTGAATAATATTATTATCGAAATTTGTAATAACAATAACCAAAGCAGTCATTGTACAAATAACTACAGTATCTATAAAAGGCTCTAAAAGTGCTACAATTCCTTCGGAAGCAGGATATTTGGTACGCACTGCCGAGTGAGCAATTGCTGCAGAACCAACACCAGCTTCGTTGGAAAATGCACCACGACGAATTCCTTGTATCATTACACCTACTAAACCACCTGCAATACCAAGTCCAGAAAAAGCACCTTCATAAATCAATGCAAAGGCATCGCCAATATGATGATAGTTAGCTATACTCACTCCATTTAGGTTTTCGGGAATCCAAGATTTCACCACCTAAATTAACCGATTAATAATCAATCATTTAGTATTATTTTTCTTGGTGTTGTCAATACTATTTTGTATATTTATAGTACTGATATTCAGATTAATGACTATAAAATTATCCATAAGAGAGAGATGAAATTAAGCAATTACACCGTAATTGTAAGCAAAG
>Ga0256845_1001248_pt1 | contig 20872 bp, 15 predicted proteins | sample RiftiametaG_FD_189101 | JGI IMG/M metagenome (GOLD analysis project Ga0256845, IMG submission 189101) | Tube worm associated microbial communities from hydrothermal vent at the East Pacific Rise, Pacific Ocean - Riftia | ecosystem: Host-associated > Annelida > Integument > Unclassified ...
CAGAAACATATCTTGCCGGACAGTATATGGGAGCAACAAAAGAGTTAATGGTAGATTATGCTAATCCTGATGCTGAAGGTAGAAACGTAAGAATGGAAGATGGAATATTCCTTCCTAAATATAGACTTCCAACAGAGGCAGAATGGGAATTTGCTGCATTATCTTACAGAGAAAATCAATTCTTCCCTGGAGATGAAAGAGTTTATCACCAAAAAATATACCCTTGGAATGGACATTATATTAGAGTTGATGACCATAGCGGTTTTGCTGCTGAGGATATTGGTCAGATAAGAGCCAATATTGTTAGAGGTAGAGGTGATTATATGGGTACTGCTGGAGCTTTAAATGATAAATCGGATATAACTAGCCCTGTGTTTGCTTATTGGCCAAATGATTATGGATTGTATGCTATGGCAGGTAATGTAAACGAATGGGTAATGGATGTGTATAGAAAAATGACCCTTGAAGATTTTGACGAATTTAGAGGATTTAGAGGAAATGTTTACAAAACACCTGTTATGGATCCAACCGACCCTCATATTTTAGATGCACCAGATGAATTAGGTAGAATGAAATGGAGAGAAGTAAGTGATGAGGAAGCATTTGATAGAAGAAATTACAATACCTCTGATAATATTAATTATCTTGATGGTGATTACGAATCTAGTATAGATTATAATTTAGATGATGCAAATAAAAGTGTAAAAAATTCTAACAGAATGTATGAAGAAGGTATTGAAGGTTCTGCTTACGATACTCTTAAATTAAAAAATATTCCACCAGAAAAATATGGTTCAATTCCTAACTATAGAGGTAAAAAAGATATGCAATCTATGATAACCAATAGACTTCACGTATACAAAGGTGGTGGTTGGAAAGATAGAGCTTATTGGATGAGCCCAGGTTCTAGAAGAGGATTAGATCAAGACCAATCTCAAGATGATTTAGGTTTTAGATGTGCAATGCACAGAGTAGGAAGTCAGGTGCAGAAATAGAATGTAAATTATTAATATATTGACAAATAAAAAAATGCTTACTTTAAAAGGTAAGCATTTTTTGTTTAGTGTATGAAAAATGTGAGTTTACATATGTAAATGACCATTTTTCAAACAAGCGTAATGCAGAAATCGGACTCAGGTTATTAATGTGGTAAAACTATTAAATAAGTTTATAAAAGTTTTTTTAATATAATCTGAACTTTAAATTATATTTGTAAAAAAAATATATACAAATGGGAAATACATTAATAGAAAAAATAATTATCAATCATTCAAAGTTTGACAAGGTAAAACCGGGTGATATAGCTGACATCGAAATAGATGCAAGAGCAGCAAGAGATTTTGGAGGACCAAATGTTGTGAAAAATATCGAAGATTATGGATTAACAATAGACGATCCAAGTAAAACATATTTTACTTTCGATACAAACCCAACAGGTTCTGACCAGAAATATGCAGTAAACCAGCAAATTGTAAGAATTTTTGCAAGAAAACATGGTATTAAAGTTTATGATATTAATGTTGGAATTGGAACTCACACAATGATGACTGATGGTTTAGCATGGCCAGGTTCAACATCAGTTACAACCGATTCTCATGCAAATATTCTTGGTGCAATTGGTGCTTTTGGTCAAGGAATGGGCGACAAAGATATTGCCGCAGCATTTAGCAAAGGTAAAGTTTGGTTTAAAACACCAGAATCTGTAAAAATTAATTTCATTGGTAAACGTCCTGCTAATATATCGGCAAAAGACATAGCAATTAATATGTTATCAATATTTGGTGCGAATAAACTTTTAGGTTATTCTGTAGAAATGTATGGCGAAGCTGTTGATGAACTTACTTTAGACGAAAGAATTACAATTTCTTCTATGGGAACAGAAATGGGAACAATCATTATTTTGTTTACTCCTAATGATATAATTATGGATTTTTGCAGCAAAATAGCTGGCAAAACCTTAGAAAAAATTGAAGCTGATGCTGATGCAAATTACGCAGAGGTTTTTGATATTGATATCAGTAAATTTACTCCAAAGGTATCTTTACCTGGTGCACCGCACACCACCGATGATATTATAAACACTGATAAAGTAAAAATTGATTCTGCATTTTTAGGTTCTTGTACAAATGGTAGAATTTCTGATTTACGTGTTGCTGCAGAAATTTTAAAAGGTAAAAAAGTAGCTCCGGGAGTTATTCTTAAAATTGTTCCTTCAACCGATAAAATCTGGAATCAAGCATACGACGAAGGTTTAATTAAAATATTTAAAGATGCAGGTGCATTAGTTTCTAATGCAGGTTGTGCAGGTTGTGCCGCAGGGCAAGTTGGACAAAACGGACCAGGCGAAGTAACAGTTAGTACAGGTAACAGAAATTTCCCCGGAAAACAAGGAAAAGGAGATGTATTCTTATCATCGCCAGCAGTTGTTGCTGCTTCGGCTTTAGCCGGATATGTTACTACGCCTGATGCAATTCCTGATAAACCAGCTGTTTTTACAGCAGAAGAAGTTGAGATTAAATTAGCTGAAAGCCTTAAAAAGGATAAAGCAGAAAGTCCAACTATTGTTGAAGGTCGAGTGTGGTATATAAAAGAAGATAATATAGATACTGATATGATTTTTCATAATCGTTATCTTGCTATAACTGATTTTGACGAAATGGGACAATATATTTTTGATAACCTAGAAGGATACAAAGATTTTGCTAAGAAGGTAAAGGAAAATGATATTGTTGTAGTTCAAAAAAACTTTGGTAGCGGTTCTTCTCGCCAACAAGCTGTTGATGGTTTTAAAGCACTTGGGGTTTCTGTTATTATTGCCGAAAGCTATGGAGCAATTTACGAGCGTAACGCAATAAATGGAGCTATGCCAATTATGACATACAATAATTTAGATGGTTTAAATCTTGAAGATGGCGATATTATTAATGTTAATATGGCTACCGGCGAAATTGAAAATAAAACTAAGAAAACTAATATTAAAATAAACCCTTTCTCTGATGTGCAATTAGAGATTTACCAGAATGGTGGGTTGTTTTAGTAAACTAGTAGCTAGTAATTAGTAAATGGCTGATAGCAGATAAATATTTGTAATCAGCCATTTTTTTGGTCACAGATACTCAATCCATTTAGCTTTTCGGGAATTTATACGGATTTATTTTTTCTTTTTTAGAGTTTAAAATTTTAAGCATAGCTAGGTTACGCTTATAAATTTAAACAAATAAAAAAGGAAAAAGAAAAAGTAGAAAACCCTAAAAGCTAAATGGTTTGAGTATATTATAAATGAGGATAAACAAAAAGTTTATGCGGTTTAGAAGAAAAAAATTAGCAGAATTGTAATTTTAGTTCTCCTAGTTTAAATAATTCACAACATGTTTACACATTCAATAAATTTCTTTGCTAACACTTTGTAGTCGTGATGTTTAATAATGAAATCATGGCCATTTTCTCCCATTTTGTTAAGTTCCTTTTGAGGGGTATTTAGTAGCTTATTAATTGCATCAACAATAGCTTTTGGATTTTCTGGTTCAACAGAAATACCGGCATTAGCCTCTTTTAAAATATCATTTCCTGCATCAATATATTGAATAATAGGTTTTTTAGCCATCATATAATCTATTAATTTATTTGGGCTTACTCCAAATCTATACAAGCTGCTTTTTACAGAGCCTATTACTGCTATATCTATTTCTTTTAAAAGTTTTGGCATCGATAATTTTGGAATTGAACCAAAGAAACTAATATTATTAAGGTTTTTTGCTTGGGATATTAAATTATCTTTTTCAATTCCATCACCTACAAATAAAAAATGAATTCTATTTTCATTTGTAAGTAGTTCTGCGGCTTTTATAAGAGTTGTTAATGAATTTGAAGGAGCATGTCCTCCTGTGTAGCCGATAATTGTTTTGTGCTTAACTTTAAGTTCTTTAATTTTTTCAGTTAATTTAACAGGTAAATTTGTGGGATTTAACCAATCGTTTAAAACAATTCCATTTGGGATATAATGCCATTTTTTTAAATCAAGTCCATGATATTTCATATGTTCTTGCGTTTTTGGCAACATAGAAACAACAGCATCTGCTTTTCTATATGCAAAACTTTCGGCATGTTGCATAGCTACAATAAAAGGGTGTAACTTACTCATGCCGCCTAACTCCATAGGCGATAATGGCCAAAGGTCGTGTACTTCGTAAATATATTTAGCTCCTGAAAGTTTAGAAATCTTTTTTGCAACATAATTATCGCTAGGATAAGTTGATGAGGCAATTACTACATCTGGGTTGTATTTATTAGCAAAATAACTTGCTTTGTACATTGTCTTTTTTATAAAAGCAAACATATTTTTAATTCTGCCAAAACCATTTCCATTATATTTAGGAGTGTTTACCCAAATATAGTTTATTCCATCAATATCTTCTTCTAAAATATCTGAATTTAATTCAGGGTTATATTGTCTGATATGGGAATTATTTGCAACTAATATTGTAACATTATGCCCTAATTTCATCCATTCTTTTGCAAGATAATATGGGCGGTATTCCATTCCCATTTTGGGCGAGCCGGCATAATGATTTATCAAAAAAATATTCATTTATATTATATATTCTTTAAGAATTTAGCAGGGCTACCTGCTACAATTTCATTATTGCCAACATCTTTTAAAACTACCGACCCCATTCCTACCAAAGAATTATGTCCAACAGATTTCTGGTTTAAAATAGAAGCTGATGGAGCAATCCATGTATTTTCTCCAATATTTACACTGCCGGCTATCATAGAATTAGCAATTACAACAGAGTTTCTACCAATTTTTACACCATGAGCTATATGTACAAGATTATCAACTTTTACATTTTCTTCTAGAATTGTGCTACCTAAAACAGCACGATCTATTGTTGTATTATTACCTATTTCTACATTATTTTTTAAAACTACATTGCCAATATGTGGAATAAGTTGAAAATCGTTATTTTCATCTTTTTCGTAGCCAAAACCTATTCCTCCAATTGTGTTGTTTGCTCCAATAACAACATTATTGCCAATATTTATATTTTTAAAAATTACTGTATTATGCTGAATTATAGTATTATTACCAATTTTGCAATTTTCTTCAATAACAACATTTTCTCCAATAAAAATATTTTTCCCTAATTCTACCGTTTTGTCAATTTTTGCTGATGCAGATATTTTTGCTTTAGTTTTTTTTATAAAAAAAATGCTCAATATTTCTTGAAAAGTTCTTCTAGGATTATCTACAATAATATAATTACAATTATTCTTAAGATAATTTGTTTCTATATTTTTACTTATAATATAAGTTCCTGCTTTTACATTTAAAAGAAGTTCTTTATTTTTATCGCTACACCAACACAAAATATTTTGTTTTGTATTTTCTGTGTCAATTTGTATAATCTCTGATATCTCGATAGAGTTATTGCCTTTAAAATCAATAAGTTTGATTTTGTCTAATATCTCTTGCACTTTTATATTCATAAAGTTTAAATTAAAAAATTAACCTTATAACTTCAAAAGCTTCGGCATATTTTTGCCCAATTTGTACACCTCTTGTTTTTGCTAATGAAAATATAAATTCTTCTGACATATAATCTCTGCTATTTTGCGATTTGTATTTTTGCAAAGCAGCAAATTTGTTTTTAATATGTTTGTCTTCTAATTTCACAAAACTTGTTGTGTTAAAAGTTAGGTTGTTCCAGATTAACTCATAGCCCAGTATTGTTGTTGTTTTAAAAGCACGTAAACCTTCTTGTGCAATAGTTAAGTGGTCTTGATGGATATCGTTTAACGAAGGCATTAGAATTAAATCAGGTTTAATTTCGTTTCTAAGCTGAATTAGGTTTTCAAGTATATCTTGACGTTTATAGTTTAGATTTCGTACACGATAGTTATAAATTTTAAGATTTTCTTCTTTAATACCCAATTTTTTTGTTGCATCTCTAACCTCGGTCTTTAAAATATCTTTAGGTAAATGATCTGGAACAGATTCTTCTGCTGTAGAAAAGGCTGCATAATAAACATTTGCACCTAGTTCTATTAGTTTAGAAATTGTTCCTCCTGCACCAAGTTCTCCGTCATCTGTATGAGGAGCAAGAATAAGTATTCTTTTAAATTTTGTAATCATAATTTTAATAATTAATGCAAATATACTTAATGCATTTAGCTTTTGGGGAATTTATATGAATTTATTTTTTGGAAAAATAACGGCATTATATACTCAAACCACTATGGACTAAATCCATAGTGGTTTGGTGTTTAGATATGGATTGCTGATATTACTTTTTTACAAACTTTTTAATATATAAAGACTTATTAAATTTAAGTTTAATAAAATAAGTGCCTGATTTATATAAGCTCATATCTATGGTTTTATGATATTTACCTATTGTATTTTCTATATCAGTAGTAATTATTTCTTTTCCGTTTATATCAATAATTTGATATGAAATATCTATATTGTTTTGTAATTCTGTTTCAATTGTAAGATAATTAGAAACAGGATTTGGATATGTTTTAATTTCAATATTTTGTGAGTTTATATTAACTATTGCTGTTATAGTATCAACAAAAATACCACCACCTGTTAGTGTGTCAACAAAGAAATTAAGGTTTGAAATTATTGCTTTTGACCCAGTTACTTCTAAATCTTCGTAAGATGATATCTGAGGTAAACCGGGGATATCAACTTTTAATCTGTAACCTGTACCAATAGGTATGTTATTAATGTCCCAATCTCCTGTATTATTTGTACTGGTATTTGCCATTGGTTCATCATTTGGGTCTTGCATTGCAAAAACTTCTGCTCCACGCACTGGTTCTCCACAAGATTTTGCTGAACCATTATTATATGTAATTTTACCGGAAAATACTCCTGTACCAACCACAGGGGTTGCAACTTCAAATATATTAAAGTTAATATTATCAAGAGTATCAGCACATTCCATTGTTAACAAACTTGCTGTTTGCCACAATGTTGTTGGTTCACCATCAGCATAATAAGATGTGTATAAATTACTATAAATACTATTATCAGAAGTAATTATACCTCGTAAATAAAATGATTCTGGATTTATATCTGAAAACTCAAAATATCCATTTGCTTCAACAGTTACAGAGTCTACAAATTCAATTTCTGATGCTCCATTAATTGAATCTTTGTAAAGTTCAACTCTTGCATGTCCAGAAAAAATGCTTCCTAAAGAAAATCCTAAGTTACCTGAAATATAAGCTAATTCACTTTCAGTAATTGTATCATTAAAAGTTTTAACACAAAGCGAATCGTCCATTATAGTTAGCGTATAATCACCAGAGCATAAGTCTGTTATTGTTTCGCCTGATTCGTTTGTTGACCAAAGATAATTATATGGAGAATAGCCACCTGTTGCTGCGGCTGTTATTTCTCCAAGACAGCCTCCACAAAATGGCTCTGATGAGAAATTTACTGTTATTTCTTCTGGTTGATCTAGATTGAAAGTATCTACTGTATTACAATTATTTACATCGCTAACTGTTACATAATAATCGCCGGCAACAAGATTTTCTATTTTATTTGTATCAAGAAATGCTCCTTGCCAAGTATAAGAATATGGCACTGTTCCACCTGTTGTTGTTAATTCAATATAGCCTGTGTTTTCGCCAAAACATTTAGGTTTTTTTAAATCTTCTATTGTAGGTATCAATTCGGCATAATAATCTATTTTAATAGAATCTACTCCAAAAGCTCCTTTTTCGATTTCTTGAACAGTTACAGAATAAGTTCCTGAAGAAACCAATATATTATTTGTGTCAACTTGACCTGTACTCCAAGTATAAGAATACATTCCTGAAGGAATATTTAATAATGTAGAATCTTCGTAACAAATTGTGCTGTCATTTCCTAAGTTAATAAATAACATTTCTTTTGCTCCTGCATCACAAAATATGGGAGTTCTAATAAAACCATCTATATCAGCTTCTGCAAAGAAAGTAAATGGGGCTTTATTGTCTAAAGTATCGTTATTAAACATTGGATTGTTAAATTCTTCAAACATTGGATCTAATATATATGAATTAGTATCTTGATATGTTTGTTGTTGCCATTGAAAAAGACTACTTAGTTCTGTTTGATTAGAAAACATTGAGCTAGTATCTAAAGAAAAATAACAGTTATTATTAAGTTCTACATCATAAATATCTTGTACGTTATAAAATACTATATTATCACTATAAATTATATTATTTTTCATTATAAGATTACCATAGGCTCTGCTTTTCATGACTTGGCTTGTATATCTAATTCCTGTTGTTTTTGTTCCTTTTAGTTTTATTGTGTTATGAAATAAATTTACATATTCACACATATCAATATTAATTCCTGTTATAAGGCTATCTGTATTTTCAATATCTATAAAATTATTTGTAATAGATGTATGAGATTCTGCTGCTGTACAATTTTGAATACTAATTGCTGTATAGTTTGCTGAATCTATATTGTTTTGATATATTCTGTTTCCTGAAATTACATTCTCATATTCAGTTGTAGCTTTTATTCCTTGTAAAGAAACACCATAATTATTTCCTCTGCCAATAGGTAGTTGCATGTCATTACCTTTTATTTTTACACCTCTCACTTCAACATTGTCGTTTTGTTCATTAATATAAAAGCAGATATTTTTTGATAATTGATTTTCAAATTTATTATTAGATATTATAAAATTTGATAATGTAGTGTAGTCTGAATAGTTGTCGATATAATATATTCCAATATCTCCATTTTTAATAATATTATTAGATATTGTAATGTCTGTTATATTTATTGATGATTGCATTGCTGCATTAAATTCTATTGCAAATTTACTTGTTTGTAGTGCTTGTGCTATTATTGTACAAGAATCAATAGTAACATAACCTGTGTGTGATAAAGATTTAGCTTCGTTCCCTCCTTGGAATTGTTCCGTAGAAAAGGTAATAGCATTATTGGTATTTGTTCCATCAATTGTTATATTTTTAATTGTAATATAACCTTCTTTAATCTGAATTGCCTCATGATCTCCATTGTTTCCAATAATTGTTACACTGTTGGCATTATTATCAGCAGAAATAAATGTTAATGTTCTGTTAGTGTCAGTTCCTAAATCTTCTGGAATTGTAAAGCCTGAATAAGTACCTGCACCTAATACAATAGTAGTGTTATTTATAAGATTATCTTGCAACCAAGATAATGTATCAGTTATAGATTCACCAGAACTTAAGTTTATTGTAGTTTGTGAATAAGTATTACAAAATAAACTTAAAAATAAAATAAAAAAAAGTGTTCGTTTCATGATATTTTGTTTTAATTATTAAAATTTTACGCAATATAATATCTTTTTTATTAATAAAAAATGATTTTCATTTTTATTGTAAACATTACCTAGCTTATTATTAATTGATTATAAATGTAAATAAAATTATTTATTATTTTTCTTGTTTTTTTTGGCAAATTAAAAATATGAATTATCTTTGCAACGCTTTTAAAGAAAAAGCAGAGTTCTAAAAATGGTTTGGTAGTTCAGTTGGTTAGAATACCTGCCTGTCACGCAGGGGGTCGCGAGTTCGAGTCTCGTCCAGACCGCCAATAAAAATAAAAAGCCCTTAATTCATAGCGAGTTAAGGGTTTTTTGTTTTAAAAGGTGTCTATAATAGTGTCTTTAATTATTGATTTAATGGGTTTTTAAAAAACAAAACTATGATTTTAACATTTGTAAATGCAAACTTATAAGCACATATGTTTTAAAAAGTTTGCATTTACAACAGGGTGTTTTAGATTAAGTAGCTTTATAATAACCTGTTATACGTTTTTCAGCAGATTCTAATTACAAAATAGAAATAAACCAAATGCAAACAGAAATTATCCAAACTGATAAAGGAATAGACCAAATAGTTTATGAGCTTTATGGCTTAACTAAAAAGGATATTTCGATTATGGAGAGTAATGTTTAATATAAATATGTTATGAGAAAAGAAATCAAAACTACAGATTTTAAAACATAAAGAAATTTCCGTACATTTGGAATATGAATATAATTGAAAAAATATTAAAATAATGGTTAAGGCTATGAACCGAATTGAAAAAAAAGTGACGAATTAAAATTAACAAACGCTAGGAAAACAGCCTTTATATAAATATAACATACAGTAAATAACTTGAAATTTTACGAAAATAATATTTATCTTGATATAGAAATATTCAATTCAATTGATAGTTTGTTAAATAAAAAAATATGACTTTGGGATATTTAATTAATAAAATAACAAAAAAAGAAAATGAATTATAAAAGTCAAATAGAAAAACTTAAATTAGAAAATCAATATAGGTTTTTAAAAGAAATTGAGTGTGTTGATAAAAAGCATATTTTATATAATGGGAAAAAACTTATAAATCTTGCTTCAAACGATTATCTTTCTATTTCTACTAACCAAGTTTTGTATAATGAATTTTTATCACAACTTAAATTAAAAAAATATAAATTCAGTTCAAGCTCATCAAGATTATTGAGCGGAAATTACAATATTTATTCAAAACTCGAAAGCTTAATTGCAAAATTATATAATAAAGAGGCATTAATCTACAATTCTGGATATCATGCAAATACAGGTGTTTTACCAGTTCTATCAACAAAAAAAGATTTAATAATTGCCGATAAATTAATTCACGCAAGTTTAATTGACGGAATTAAATTATCTGAAGCTGATTTTAAAAGATACAAGCATAAAGATTATCAACAACTTGATACTATTCTGAGCAAGGAAAGAAATAAATATAAAAATGTGTTTATTGTTTCGGAAAGCACCTTTAGTATGGACGGCGACAATGCCAATTTACAAAAACTTGTTGAAATAAAACAAAAATTTGATGCTTTGCTTTACATTGACGAAGCTCATGCTGTTGGAGTTTACGGCAAAAATGGTCTTGGACTTTGTGAAGAACACAATTTAATAAATAATATTGATATAATTGTTGGTACATTTGGCAAAGCACTTGCTTCTGTTGGGGCTTTTGTTGTGTTAAATACTGATGCAAAAAAAATGCTTATCAATAAATCGAGAAGTTTAATTTACACAACTGCTTTGCCTCCAATAAATTTAGAATGGACTTATTTTATTGTTGAAAGATTAACAAAATTTGATGCCGAAAGAAAAAAGCTAATAAGCCTAAACAAACAAATTATTAATTTATTTAAGCTTAATAAAATTAATATTGATGCCGAAAACCAAATTATACCAATAATTACAAAAACTAATAAAAACACACTTGCAGTTTACGATAAATTATTAGATGCAGGATATTTTGTATCGGCAATTCGTCCGCCAACAGTTCCGGTAAATACTGCACGTATTCGCCTATCTTTAAAATCTATTTTAGATATTAACGATTTTGAAAAATTAATAGATATTGTTGCACGTTATTGGAGGGCGTAAATAACCCCCTCCTATATCTATACTCAATCAGAATACTAAGCTTGTGGCAAAATTGTTCTAAAATAGCTGTAACTATATTTTATTCATACAGCATTTTTTATATTTTTTTCCACTACCGCAGGGGCAAGGGTCGTTTCTGCCAATTTTTGTTTTTACAGGTTTTATTTCGTAATCAATTTCATCTTCGGGCTCATCAATAAAAACATCTTCAAAGTCATCATTGTAGAATTCATCATAAAGCTCATCAAGTTCCTCATTGTCAAGATTATCATATTCAGATCCTAAAATAGATTTTAAGAATTCAGTATCATCGTCTTCATCTATAAAGACTTCTTCTAAAATCTCATTATATTGTTCGTAAATTGAATTAAGCTCTATTTTAATATCTGTTTCTTTTGGTGTGTGAATATCACTTTTCATAGTTTCCCAATTGTCACACATTTCAATAGTTATATATTCCTTATCATCTAATTTTTTAATAACAGGTAGTAACTTAGTGTATCTTAGTTCTATACAAGCATTTACCACTAAGCCAATAAGGGCTGTATCAACAATATTATCTTTAATATTTGCTTCGTTATAAAAATTTAAAACATCAGTAAACCATTGTAAAACCTCTTTATTACGCTTTGGTTGATGTAGTGCTATTTGTTCTACAGCATCAGACACAGCACTTTTAGAGAAAGTATAAACCCCCGATTTTAACATAAATTGTTTTAATTTATCTAAATCATTTTCCGCAATTTTATATATTATTTCCCAAAGATTATCTACTAAAATATCATCTAAATAAAAATTAATAAAATCTTCGTCTTCACTTAAAATATTTAAAATATCATCGAGTAATTCTGTGGCTTTTATTTCGGCAATAATAAAAAACGAATGTATAATAAATGCAAATATATCATCATCTTTTTCGGTGTCGGTTACACGATTTGTAAAATAATCATATCGTTCTTTGCTATCTTTTAACACTGTTTTTAAATCTTTTATCAGTGTTTCTCTTGGCAAAGCAATTATTTTTTCAATTTTTTCGTGTTCTATATTTAATCCCTTTTTGTATAGCCATTTAATTTCAGAATTAATAAATTTAGGCATTCTTTTTTTATTACCAGAAACTGTTTTTTTTATTTCTATTTCAGGTACTTGTTCGTCTGCTTTTCTTAACCATATTTCAAGAACTTTGTTTTTTGTGTCTATTAAATCCAAAGAATCAGGGGCTAATTTGTCCATTATTTCTATATGTAGTTGAGCTTGTATAAAATCATCTTTTTCGGCAAGATATAATGCAGTTGGTTTTAAAAAGCTCAAAACTTCATTTATATGAAATAATTTTCTATCGGGATAAAGAGCTTTTAAGTTTAATTCTTTACCTAAGATTTTTGGGATTTCATCTAACATTTCATCTTGTATATATTTCATAGCAAGATCTGTTCTTCCAAATAAATAATCTGGATGTTTAGAAACTATTAAATGAGATATTTCTTCCGATTTTTTTATATTACCTAAAGTGAAATAAAAAACCGACAATATACTTTTTAGAATAGGAATATCAGGATATTTCTCTATTAAGTGGTTAAATTTTATTAAACTCGATTTTTCTCCTTCTTGTGCCAAATATAATAAATCGTTCATTTGGTCTTTTATTATAACAGGTAATGGAAACATATTTTCTAATAATTCATCATTATCTGTTATTTCATATTCCGAAAGGAATATTTTTGCTTGTTTTTTTATATCTATTTCTTCCATTTTTATGTGTTTAAACTCAATTGATATATTTAAATTTTATCAATTATTACTATTAGTTTGTTAATTCATATATAGTTTTTGTTTATCGTAACTAAATTATTAAGATAGGTTTCTGTATATAATAAGAAAAGCAGAAATAAATTCTGCTTAATTATATTATTGAAAAACCAATTTTAGACTTATGTTATACATTGAAAAGAAACAAGATTATTGGTTACTATTTGTAATCTCATATCTTAATTTAACTGTTTCGCTGCAAGTTTCATCTTCTTTAAGAATTAAAGCTCCTTCGCCCCAAATGGTATCATTTTTTTTAGGAACAATATATGCGTAAACTCTAAGAATTGCTTCGTATTTAAAATCGAAACTAGCTTGCCCTGCACTATTTGTTACAGAGTGCATATCAAGCCCGTCTTCTCTTAAATCTGGACGAACATGACCTATATCTCCGTGTTCTGTGCTTGTATTAGGATCTGCTTTAATAACAACCATAGCACCTGCTTGTGCTACGCCATCTTTTGTTACTAAAACTGTAGCTTTGGGTGGTGTAGCTTTTTGACATGAATTAAAAATAATTAAGCCAAAAAAACCAACTATTGCAGATATTAAATAAAATCTTTTCATAAGTATTAATTTTTATTCTATATAATTTTTTTCAAAAGTATTAATTCTATTTAAATACTTATATCTATACAATTATAAATTTTGTAAAAGACATATGTAATATTTATCTTTGTAATCAACAATAATACGAAAAAGAATTAAATATTCAAAATTATTTAAATTAAAATTATGTATAAATTATTTACCTTTTCAATAATAGTGTTAATATTATTTTCTTGTAAGACTAATAAGTTAATACAAAAACAAGACGTATACAAAGGCTTTAAGGTTGCCTTAGTGCATACAAATTATGGCGATTTTAAATTAAAACTATATAATAAAACACCTTTGCATCGCGATAATTTTGTAAAACTTGCAAACGAACATTTTTATGATAGCTTATTATTTCACCGAGTAATTAAAAATTTTATGATACAAGGAGGAGATCCCGATTCAAAAAATGCTACAGCAGATATATTTTTAGGCAATGGTGGACCAGACTATACAATTGCAGCCGAATTTGACACATCATTAATAAACAAAAAAGGTGCTTTATGTGCTGCTCGCGAGGGTGATAATATTAATCCAGAAAAGCGAAGTTCTGGTTCTCAGTTCTATATTGTTACAGGCAAAACTTTTACTGATGAAGAATTAGATGTGATGGAACAAAGAGTTAATAAGCAATTAAAAAATAAGTTTTTTAAAAATTTTATTAATAGAGATGAAAATATTGATATGAAAAACAAATTAGAAACTTTAAATAAATCAGGAAATAAAAAAGAATTAAATGCTTTTATTAAAGAAATAGATAAAATTGCAACTGAAAAATATGATAAAACTCCCAAATTTAAATATTCGCTAAAAAACAGAGAAATATACAAAACTATTGGCGGAGCACCACACCTAGATGGTGCTTACACTGTGTTTGGCGAAGTAATTGAGGGTATGAATATTGTTGATTCTATATCAAATGTTAATACCGGAAAAGCAAACAGACCTGTAGAAAATGTTATGTTTTCAATAAAAATTATAGAATAATTTGAAAAATATTTTTATTTATCAATAATAAAATTAACTTTTGTAAGTTATCAGTAAGAATTAAAATAGATTGAAAAGAAATATTAAATATATAATTTTATTTTTATTAAGCTCTGTAATAATTTTCTCTTGTTCTACCAAGAAAAATACAGCTGTTAGAAGAGTATATCATAATTTAACGGCACATTACAATGCCTATTTCAATGGCAGAGAAAGTTTTAAAGAAGCAATGAGGCAGCTAGACAAAAGCCATGTTGACGATTTTAGTAAAGTTTTACCTGTTTTTTTATACGAAGATAAACAAAACTTAAGTGCTATTTCAAGCAAAATGGATAGAGCTATAAAAAAAGCATCAAAAGTAATTAAACGACACTCTATAACAGCAAAACCAAAGCGAAAAAAAGGAAAATTAACAGAAAAAGAAAAAGAGTTTTACTCGAGAAAAGAGTTTAATAATTGGGTTGATGATAGTTATTTATTGATGGGGAAAGCCCACTTATATAAACAAGAAAACTACGAAGCAATTCAGAATTTTCAATATATATTATCTCAATTTCCTAAAGAAGAGATAAGATTTGACGCTTTAATTTGGCTAACAAGAGTACAAATAATTGAAAAACACTATAACGATGCCATAGTATTACTTGAAAGAATTGATGGAGAAGAAGATTTTCCTAATAGACTAAAAAAAGAATATGCTAAAACTTATGCTAATTATTATATAAAACAAGAAAAGTATAAAGAAGCTGTTAAATGGTTAAAAGAATCGATAAAATTAGAACGAAAGAAAAAAGTTAAGGTTAGATATAAATATATTTTAGCTCAGATTTATGAGAATTTTGGTGATAAAAAAAACGCATCAGAAATGTATAGACAGGTAATTAAAATGAACCCTCAATACGAGATGTCTTTTAATGCAAAAATAAATCAAGCTACAATGTACGATTCCCAAACAGGCAATGGTAAAGAAATGATTAAGCAACTTACAAAAATGCTTAAAGATGACAAAAATAAAGAATATCAAGATCAAATATATTATGCCATTGCAAATATAGAATTTAACGATGGAAATATTAAATCGGCAATTGAAGATTACAAAAAATCGGCACAAGTGAGTGTATCAAATAATACTCAAAAATCACTTTCGTTCTTATCTTTAGGAAATATTTATTTTAAAGTTCCTGACTATCCGAATTCGCAAATGTATTATGATAGTTGTATGAGCTTTTTACCAAACGATTATCCTAATTACGAGAAAATTAAAACAAAAACTGATATTTTAAATGAATTGATTTTGAATTTAAATGAAGTTGCATTGCAAGACAGCCTACAACGTGTTGCAGCAATGAGTAGCAAAGATCGTATTAAACTTATAGATAACATCATCAATAAAATAAAAGAAGAAGAAGCTAAAGAAAAAATTGAAGAACAACAAAGAATGATGGAAATGGCCATGTTTAACCAAAATGGCGGTAACTCAATGAATAATCAACAAAACAATTCAGGAAAATGGTATTTTTATAATGTTACCACAATTAATATGGGTAAATCTGAATTTAAAAGAAAATGGGGAGGCAGAAAACTCGAAGATAATTGGCGTAGAAAAAATAAATCTTCAATTAATTTTGAAACTATTGATGAAGACGATCAAACTCAAGTTGATTCGGCTGTAGTTAATAAATACGACAATAAAAGCAGAGAATATTACTTGCAAGATATACCTTTAACAGACTCTGCTATTACGGTTTCTAACGAAAAAATAATGCTTGCTTTATTCAATGCAGGTAATGTTTACAAAGATAGGCTAAGCGATTTTCCTAAAGCTATTGAAGAATACGAAGAACTTGACAAACGCTTTTCTGAAAATACATATTTATTAGATAGTTGGTATTTTATATATCAATCGGCAAAATTATCGGCAAACGATGAAAAAGCTAATGAATATAAAAATAAAATAATTAATAAATATCCTGATTCTAAGTATGCCAAATCTTTAACAAATCCAAATTATTTTGCAGAACTTGAACAAGCAAACCAAAAGGTTTTTATATTATATAATAAAACATACAAACAATATAAACGTGGCAATTTTATGCAGGTAATAAATAATGCAAATTATGTTGATTCTATATATAAAGATAATGAGTTGCTACCTAAATTTATGTTGTTGAAAGCAATGTCGGTTGGTGGCACAGGAAATGTTGACCTGCTAAAACAAGAATTAAATAATTTAATTAATAAATATCCCGATACTGAAGAATCGGAAACAGCAGATTATATTATAACAAGAATAACAGAAGAAAATTACACTAATTTTATACCTCAAACAGGAACTCAATATATTGTTGATAACAACACAGTAACTAATCTAACAGCAGATACATCATCGGTTAATCCTGAAGATATTTTAAACGAAGAACTTTATAAATTTAACAAAGATAAACCACATTACTATGTTGTTGCTGTAAAAATTAAAAGTGCAGATTACAAACGAGTTAAATTTGATTTGGCAAAATACAATATGGAGAATTTTTTAATGTTCGATTTTAAAATAAAATCTATTCCTTTTAGTGATGATATTCAGTTGATTGTAGTAAAGGAATTTACAAATAAACGTCAAGCAAAAAAATATTTTAAGATTATTAAAAAACGTAGTGATGTGTTTACTAAATTAAAACGTACAGATTACACTCAGTTCTTAATTTCAAAAGAAAATTTAGAAACTCTTAGAATGGATAAAGATATTGATAAATATATGTTGTTTTACGACAAAAATTATTAAATCGACTAATACACTCAAACCACATAGTTTTTCTGGTTGTAAAAAAAACTAAATGCTAAATAGAGCTTGTCTATAAAGTCCGATTTCTGCGTTGTTGCTCAAAATCCAAATCCTCAAATACCTTAGTATTCTGCGGTTTGAATTTCTCACAGGCTTTGAACTCGAACTTTATAGTTCAATCTCTTGATTTTATGGACAGACCCTAAATAGAGCTTGTCTATAAAGTTAAAAATCTACACAACATTTAGTGACTTCCGCAATTACCATCGCATTCGTGACCATCTTCGTTGTGATGATCGTGATGAATATGACCATGCTCTAACTCGTGTTCTGTTGCATCTCTAATATCAACAATTTCGCCTTCAAAAGCAAGTGTAACACCTGCAAGAGGGTGGTTAAAATCCATTTTTATAGTTTCATCGCCAATTTCAATAATTATACCATCAAAACGGTTGCCTTCTTTGTCTTGCATTGGTAATGTTTTTCCTAATTCCAACAAACTATCATCGTTGCCAAAAGCTTGTTTTGGTACATCTATAATAGCATCTTTGTTTGTTTCGCCATAAGCTTCTTTTGCTTCAATTATAAAACTAAACTTGTCATTTTGTTTCATTCCGGCAATCTCTGTTTCAAATTTAGGAATCATTCCTCCAGAACCATAAAGAAAAACTAATGGATTGTTATTATATGTATCTTCGATAAGTTCGCCATTGTGATTAGCTTCTTTTAATTTGTAGTTTAATGTAACTACCTTGTTTTTTTCTATCATAATTTTAAATTTTGGCAAAAGTAAGAAAATTAATGAATTTTAGTAATGACATTTGTTATAATATACTCAATCCATTTAGCTTTTCGGGAATTTATACGGATTTATTTTTTCTTTTTTAGAGTTTTATTTTCTGAAATACAGATATATATACATACCTCAAATTGAAGAAGATAAAAATGTGATATGCACAAGCAAGGCCGAGAAAACAGAAGAATAATTTACTACAAGAAAGATTGAAAACCCACCGCACATTTTACACATTTATTTTTTGCTAACACACAAAATCCAACCTTAAAAAAATAAAAGAGTAAAATCTTTCCTTCCCACTTTTTAAAAATGAAAATAAATTGTATTTTTGACAGAAATTGACAAGTCATAATTGAGATAATGAAGAAATTAGGACAAGAACTTAGAAAAATAAGAGAAAGCAAAAAAATATTGCTTCGACAAGTCGCATCCTATCTTGAAATTGATACAGCAATGATTAGCAAGATTGAGAGAGGAGAAAGGCGTTTGAACAGACAACAAGTAATTAAAATTGCAGAATACTATAATGTAAAGCAAGAAAAATTATTGACTTTGTGGGTTTGTGATAAAGTTTTAGATGTAGTAGAAAATGAGCCATTTGCAAAAAAAGGAATGCAAAAGGCATTAAAAACATTAGAGGTGTAAATATGAGAGCAAAACCTTTTTTAAAATGGGCAGGTGGAAAAACCCAATTGATTGAGCAAATCAAAGAACAACTTCCAAAAAATATTGAAACAAATAGTTTTACTTATATTGAGCCTTTTGTTGGTAGCGGTGCCGTATTATTTTGGATTTTAAAAGAATTTCCAAATTTGGAAAAGGCAATAATAAACGATATAAATCAAGATCTCACAAATTCTTATTTAACTATAAAACACAATGTTGTAGATTTAATTCAAATTTTGAAAAAGTGGGAAATTGAATATCACAGCATTTCAGAAAATCAAGAAAAAAAGAAAGAGTATTATTACGAGAAACGCAGTTTGTTTAATTTAAGAAATTCCAATCAAACAACACAGTCAGCTTTATTTATTTTCTTAAACAGAACTTGTTTTAATGGACTTTACAGAGTAAATCGCAAAAATGAATTTAATGTTCCCATTGGAAGTTATAAAACACCTCAAATTTGCAATGAAGAAAATTTAATTGCTGTTTCAGAAATTTTACAAAAAGTTGAAATTTTAAACGGAGATTTTTCTGAAACATTAAAATATGCAGATAAAAATACATTCTTTTATTTTGATCCGCCATATAAGCCATTAAATGAAACATCAAGTTTTAATTCGTATGCAAAAGATGAATTTAATGATAATGAGCAAATCAGATTAAAAAGATTTTGCGAAGAATTAGACAAAAAAGGGCATCAATGGATACTTAGTAATTCCGATGTAAAAGGAAAAGATCCTCAAAATAACTTTTTTGATGATTTATATGCTTCTTTTAGAATACTTCGGGTAAATGCTCGAAGAAGTATTAATGCTAATCCAAATAAAAAAAATGATAATTATTTGGGCATAACCCTAAAGGGTCGGTCTATCCGCACTCACTCTTTTTCTTTTGAAAAAAAAGAAAAAGGAGTTCAAACAATTGCTACTATCCCTTATGCAAATGCTACGTAAATGAAACTAAGTTTTGATACATATAAAGCAAAAGGTTACTCAAGTAAATCTCAGATTGCTCGTGTTTTAACAGAAAACTGGGTTAAAACTAACAGTTATTGTCCTAATTGTGGAGAATTACACTTAAATGAATTTGAGAATAATAAACCTGTTGCAGATTTCTATTGTAAAACTTGTGCTGAACAATTTGAATTAAAAAGTAAAAACGCAATAAAAGTTGGCAATAAGATTGTAGATGGGGCATATTCTACAATGATAGAAAGAATTAATTCTGATGAAAATCCAAATTTCTTTTTTCTTACCTATGATAACAAAAGATGGGAAGTTAGTAACTTTTTAATTATACCAAAACATTTTTTCACTTCTGAAATTATTCTTAAAAGAAACCCATTAAAAGATACTGCAAGACGTGCAGGTTGGATTGGTTGTAATATTGATATTACGAAAGTTCCTGAAAATGGTAGAATTTTTCTTGTTAGGAATTCTGAGATTATCTCAAAAGAGAAAGTTCAATCAAAATGGAAAGGAACTGAATTTTTAAGAGCAAAAAAAGGTGAAAGTAAAGGTTGGATTTTAGATGTAATGAACTGTGTTGATGCAATTCAAAAAAACACTTTTTCTTTAAATGAAATATATTCATTCGAAAGCCAATTAAAAATAAAATACCCAAACAATAATTTTATCAAAGATAAAATAAGACAACAACTTCAGTTTTTAAGAGATAAAGGTCTGATAGAATTTAAAAGTAGAGGAACATATAAAAAGATTAAACTATGAAATTATTTGAGTTTGAAATAAAAGAATTATTAGCAAGAACTATAGAGATAAAAG
>Ga0256845_1001249_pt1 | contig 20861 bp, 24 predicted proteins | sample RiftiametaG_FD_189101 | JGI IMG/M metagenome (GOLD analysis project Ga0256845, IMG submission 189101) | Tube worm associated microbial communities from hydrothermal vent at the East Pacific Rise, Pacific Ocean - Riftia | ecosystem: Host-associated > Annelida > Integument > Unclassified ...
CCTAAAGCTGGGCAAAGAAACTGCTTTTTAAATAAGCATCAAAATTAAATCCTTTCCTCTTAATCTTTTTTAGAAGAAAGTACCAAAACGGGAATAGTGGCAAAAAATTCTGATTTAGGAATGGTGTTTTTCTCCCATAATTTCTTAAAGAAACCTCTTTTTCTCCTAAACACACATAATAAATCTGGGTGTTTTGCCTGAAAGTGCTCCAAAACACCTTGGTATGTTGTGCCATTCTCTGTAATGGTAAGTTGTGAGCTTATATCCATCAACGCAGTATTTACCTTTAAATCATCATCAGAATACCCAGGGGTTTTTACCAACAATAGATTGTTGACGCTCTTGAACTTTTCTGACACTTCCTTTAAAGGCTTCAATATTTTCTTTTTCTTGAGCACTCCCGATTTAAAAGCAGTTAGGATTATTTTGTACGGCGCAAAAACAGTGCCTTTTGGGACAATCAATGTAGGAATATCGGTTTTCTTTATAATTCTTCCAGAAGTGTTGCCTAGATACACCCCTTCTTTAATATCATTGCTACGAGGTGCAATGATCAATAGATCTATACCCAGTTCTTTATCAATCTCTTTCAGCCCATCTATTAGCTCCCCATTATAAGTTGCTATTTTAATATCCACGTTCCCAGCATTTACTTTCGCGATCACCTCCTTTAAATGCTCTTTACTGCTTTTGGCAATTTTTTCAGTAACATTGGCTAAATTTCCTGCTCTAGAGGTTACACTAAAAACCTCCATCACATAAACTTGAGAAGAGAATTCTGCCGCAAAATCTACAGCATATTGTAATGTGCGGTGAGAATCTAGAGAAGTACCAATCGGAACCAAAATATTTTTCATAATAAGAGTTTGTTATTTATACTATAAATTTACAATTAAATTATAGCCGTTGTATGATTAGACATGCAAAGATATTGGAAATACCTGATATTTTATTACTTTCTAAAGCTTGTGCTTCCTATATGATATCTAAAGGGATATACCAATGGAACGAGCATTACCCATCTAAAGAAGCCTTTGAAAAAGATATAGAACGCAAAGAATTATATATTCTAGAGATTGATAATGAACTAGTTGGAATGATTGTGATTTCTACTTTTATGGATGAAGAATACCTCCCCATTGAATGGTTGACACCCAACCAAAATAACAACTACATACATAGATTGGCCGTACATCCAGATTTTCAAGGAAAAGGATATGCACAGCAATTAATGGATTTTGCAGAAAATGATACCAAAGAAAAAGGGTTTGCTTCGGTACGGTTAGATACTTTTAGTCAGAATAAAAGAAATCAGAAATTTTATGAAACCAGAGGATATCAAAAATTGGGCGATATATTTTTCCCCAAACAAAGCAAATTTCCTTTTCACTGCTATGAACTTGTATTATAACTTCTTGAGATTTTGAAAAGTAAAATCAATTTTAAAAGCATTAATAATCTGGCCATTCCAGCAACAATTGCAGGTATAGCAGAACCCATTTTATCCATTACGGATACTGCCATTGTGGGCAATATTCCAGAAAACGGATTGGAGTCTTTAGCGGCAGCGGGTATTGTTGGTGCCTTTCTCTCCATGATGATATGGGTGTTAGGGCAAACAAGAAGTGCTATATCCACCATAATTTCTCAGTATCTGGGTGCAGGGAAAATAGAAGAAGTAAAATCCTTGCCCGCACAGGCCATCTTTTTCAATTTAGGACTCAGTATCATTGTTTTGCTCTCCACCATATTTATTATTGAAGACATTTTTAAGCTCTTTGAGGCCACAGGAAAAATATTGGACTACTGTGTGTCCTATTATTCCATTAGAGTTTGGGGCTTTCCGCTCACGCTTTTCACCTTTGCTGTATTCGGTATTTTTAGAGGCCTACAAAATACGTTTTGGCCCATGCTTGTTGCCATTATTGGAGCGTTGTTGAACATTGTCCTCGACTTTATTTTAGTCTATGGAATAGAAGGGTTCATCAACCCAATGTATTTGGAAGGTGCTGCTTGGGCAAGTTTAATCTCACAAGGGGTTATGGCTCTTATTGCTTTTGTTCTTTTGATTAAAAAAACTGAAATCAGTCTAAAACTAAAATTCCCCCTTCATGAAGAATTGGGAAGGCTGGCAATTATGAGCCTCAACCTTTTTGTACGGGCACTATCACTTAATGTTGCTTTAATTTTGGCCGTGAGAGAGGCCACTTCCTTGGGAGATAAATATATAGGCGCACATACCATAGCAACCAATGTTTGGCTTTTTGCCGCTTTTTTTATTGATGGGTATGGAGCAGCCGGAAATATTCTGGGAGGCAAGCTTCTAGGCGCCAAAGATTATAATGGCCTGTGGGACTTGGCCAAAAAAATAATTTGGTATGGTCTAATCGTCAGTACAATCTTAATGCTTTTGGGATTTGTTTTTTATAAACCTATCGGGCATCTTTTTTCGCAAGAAACCGTTGTGCTGCAAACCTTTTATTCTATTTTCTTTATCCTTTTATTGGGCTTGCCCATGAACAGTGTTGCCTTTGTGTTTGATGGCCTTTTTAAAGGGTTGGGAGAAATGAAATACTTAAGGAACATATTGTTGTTCGCCAGCTTTTTGGGGTTTGTTCCCATGCTTTATTTGGGAAAATATATGGGTTGGGGCATCCATGGTATTTGGATGGCATTTACCGTTTGGATGCTTATCCGTGGAGGAACATTGGTTTGGAAGTTTAGGCGAAAGTTTCGCCCTCTCTTACAAAAAACCTAATTTTGGGTAAAACAAAAAATCATGGGAACCAATAGGGCAAATGGAAGTTTGTACACCAACATACAAAACCGAATTGCAACAGTAGAATTTGGGCATCCCGCAAGCAATTCTTTTGTAACGGAACTTTTGGAAAGGTTAACGGATGAGCTACATAAACTATCCGCTAATGAAGATGTTTCAATACTCATTTTGAAATCTGAAGGTGACCGTGCTTTTTGTGCAGGAGCATCTTTTGATGAATTAGTCGCCATTTCCAATCTAGAAGAGGGAAAAGCTTTTTTTAACGGTTTTGCAAACGTGATCAATGCCATGCGGACGTGTTCCAAGCCTATTGTAGGCCGTGTACAGGGAAGAGCCGTTGGTGGCGGTGTGGGTTTAATTGCTGCCTGTGATTACGTGCATGCTACTGAGGATGCATCAGTGAAACTGTCCGAACTTACTATTGGTATTGCCCCTCTTGTTATTGCTCCTGCTGTGGAACGTAAAGTTGGAAAAGCAGGCTTAGCAGAGCTTTCATTCTACCCAACAGAATGGAAAAATGCCTATTGGGCCAAGGATAAAGGTTTATTCTCCAAAGTATTTAATAGCATAAAAGAAATGGATAATGAACTAGATATTTTTACTGAAAAACTAGCAAACTATAATCCTGATGCATTAACCACAATGAAAAAAGTACTTTGGGAAGGCACTGAACACTGGGATAAATTGCTTTTGGAACGCGCAGAAATGTCTGGAAAACTAGCACTTTCCCCAAACACAAAGCTAGCATTGGAAAGATTTAAAAAATAATAAGGGCGTATTATATCCGTTTATCCTTAAAATAAAAACAATGAACATTCTTGACTTTTTAAATGGAGATTTGGTCTTTCCCATTCTTGCTCTTTTTGTAGTAGTGGTCTATTTTGTAAATAGAGCGAAAAGAAATAAAAAGTATAAAAGATAGGTGCATTAAAATGGGCGGAATAGAAAAACTTAGTGTATTTTTAAAACAGCCCTATCCTTTCTATTACAGAGGTAAACTCTTTGTTTTCTTTGTAATCACTGTCTTTTTACTCTCCATGGGGTTTAATTATTTTTTTAAACCTTTTAATGTCTATGTTCCAGAGCATAAGATGGATTATTTTTGGATAAGCCTTATCCATTCCCTCACACCTGTTTTTGTTACATTCCCTTTCGTCCCTTTTTTCAAAAACGCAAAAACTAATGAAAAATGGACTGTTGGCAAAGAGCTTTTGCTCATAGGAATCTTTCTATTATTAATTGGGATTTTCCAATTCCTCATTAGGGATATTATTTATGACAACCCCAACAATTGGTCTTGGATGTACTTTTTTGAAGAAATACGGAATACTTTTTTGGTTGGTATTTTAATGATGAGTCTTTTAACCTCATTGAATTTTAATCGATTAAATCGTCAAAATATAAAAAAGGCTGGGGCTCTTTTGGTTGGTAAAAAAGTAATTTCAAGCATACCTTCATCAACCTATATAAAAACACAAAGCAAAGGGGACAACTTTAGTCTTGATACTACCAGCTTTATTTATGCAAAAGCAGAAGGTAATTATGTGGAGTTATATATGAGTAATAATCCCAATGCAAATAAACTTTTAAAACGAATTACAATTAAAGATTTGGCATCACAGTTAAGTTCAGCTTCTCACATTATAAAAACCCATAGGTCGTATTTGGTAAACCTTCAATATGTAGAAAAAGTAACGGGCAATGCACAAGGATATCGCCTGCAACTTAAAGCCTCCAAAGAGTTAATTCCTGTTTCTAGAAATATGATTTCTCTGTTTGAAGAACAGTTTACATCCCTATAACTTGTTGCTCGCCCCAAAAGCTTGTCGCCTGTCACAATCTTTATTTTCATGCTGATTTCACGTATACATTTGCCCAAAATTAAACAGTTATGCGTAGACATGATTTGGATTGGCTTAGAGTTCTCGTTTTTGGATTGCTCATTTTCTACCATGTAGGCATGTTCTTCGTGCCATGGGGATTTCATATAAAAAATAATGTCATTTATGATTGGCTCATGTATCCCATGCTGTTTGTAAACCAATGGCGACTTCCAATTCTTTTTGTCATCTCTGGTATGGGCACCTACTATGCCCTGAACAAAAGAACAGGGGAGCAATTTGCTTGGGAACGCATCATTAGATTATACATTCCATTAACTATAGGAATGTTACTTGTTGTTCCACCACAGGTATATATAGAGCGCTTGGTAAACAAACAATTTCAAGGAAGTTATTTTGATTTTTGGCCGGCCATAGCTTTTAATGGTATTTATCCTGAAGGTAATTTTAGTTGGCATCACCTATGGTTTCTGCCCTATTTACTTATATTTTCATTGATTCTGATACCCGTTTTCTTATACCTTAAAAAACATCCTAATAACACATTCACGCAATGGATCAGAAAACAAGCGACAAAACCTTTTGGTCTCTTCTGGCTCATCATTCCCTTATATTTATGTGAAGCCTTTTTGGAACCTTACTTTAATGTGACCCATGCATTGATAGATGACTGGTTCAACTTCATTAGTTCTATGATTCTTTTCTTTTATGGCTTTATGCTGATTTCTGTCAAAGAAGAGTTTTGGAAAACCGTAGAGGAAAATCGTAGGCGTTATCTTGTTTTTGGTCTAATTGGTTTTACTATTTTAATGACCATGATTTTTGGTTTTGAAGATTCTACAATTAGACATTTTACGGAAGCTTTTGTAAAGGTTTTTAACCTGTGGGCATGGATTTTGGTCTTCTTTGGTTATGCGGCAAAATACCTTAACAAGCCTAGCAAAACGCTATCCTATGCCAATGAATCTGTATATCCCTTTTATATTCTTCATCAAACCATTATGTTGATCATTGGTTATTATCTAATGGATTTAGAATGGGGTTTTGTTCCAAAATTTACTATTATGATTCTAGGAACTTTTCTAGGTTCCTGGGTTATTTATGAATTTGGGATTAGAAGGTGGAAACTCATTAGACCTTTATTTGGATTAAAACTGAAGAAAAAATAAAGTAGAGCATCGTTTTAAAGAATCCCTACCTTTGCACCGTAAATCATTTTTATGAGCAACATTAGGATCACAAAACAATTTACTTTTGAAACTGGCCATGCACTTTATGGGTATGATGGCAAATGTAAAAATGTGCATGGTCACAGTTATAAGCTATCGGTCACCGTCATTGGTTCTCCCATTGCAGATACATCTGATGTAAAACTAGGGATGGTCATAGATTTTGGCGACCTTAAAAAGATAGTTGAAGAAGAGGTGATAGACCCTTTTGACCATGCTACTGTTTTTAATAAAAATACGCCACATGTAGAATTGGCAAAAGAACTTACAGACAGAGGTCACAAAGTAATTTTGGCAGATTACCAACCCACTAGTGAAAATATGGTGATAGACTTTGCAACAAAAATAAAAGCCAGGTTGCCAAAACAAATACAACTACATTCCTTAAAACTCAGAGAAACCGAAACTGCTTTTGCAGAATGGTATGCTGTTGATAATTAAAAACGCTCCCGCTCTAAAAGTGGGAAATCCCTATCTTTACTCTAAGAATGAAAAACATTACCCTTCCAAAAGGCAAAAAAATCTATTTTGCCAGTGACAACCACCTAGGCGCACCTACAATGGAGCAAAGCCTTCCCAGAGAGAAAAAATTTGTGGCTTGGCTAGATAGCATCAAAGATGATGCTGCAGCTATTTTTTTAATGGGCGATCTTTTTGATTTTTGGTTTGAATATAAAACTGTTGTCCCCAAAGGATTTACACGAACCTTAGGAAAATTGGCAGAATTGTCCGACGCAGGTATTCCCATTTACTACTTTGTGGGCAACCATGACTTGTGGATGAACGGTTATTTTGAAGAAGAACTTAACATCCCTGTTTTTCACAAACCACAACAATTTAATATAAACAACACCTCTTTCTTTATTGGGCATGGTGATGGTTTGGGACCAAATGACATCAGTTTTAAACGAATGAAAAAAGTATTTACCAGCCCTGTATTTAAATGGTTGTTTAAATGGTTGCATCCAGATTTAGGAATGAAAATTGGACAATACCTATCCGTAAAAAATAAAATGATTTCTGGTAATGAGGACGAAATATTTTTAGGTGAAGACAAAGAGTGGTTGGCTCAATATGCCAAAAGAAAACTAGAGCAACAGCATTATGATTATTTTGTATTTGGTCACCGTCATTTGCCTTTAGAAATCAACCTTAATGGAAAATCAACCTATATGAATTTAGGGGATTGGATTACCCATTATACCTATGCTTTTTTTGATGGTGAAAAACTTCATCTAAAAAAGGTAGACACTACTCACTAGCCTCATGTTCCTCTAAGTCCTTAGTCAAATCCAACTTTCTAAAGGTTGGGGAAACTATACTTGTTATTCCCACAGTAAGCAAGGTCATTGCTCCTCCAAAGACCACTGCAGTGACCGTACCCATAAGTTTTGCTGTAAATCCACTTTCAAAAGCTCCCAGTTCATTAGAAGAACCTACAAACATAGAGTTCACAGATGCTACTCTTCCCCGCATATGGTCTGGCGTTTTTAATTGTAAAATAGTCTGACGAATAATCATGGAAACACCATCCACCGCACCACTTATAAATAGTGCCAGTACCGATATCCAGAAGGAAGTAGACAGCCCAAATATGATAATACAAATCCCAAATCCCAAAATAGATAACAATAACTTCTTTCCCGCCTTTTTGTGCAATGGGAAATAGGCCGATCCCAACATGGTAATACTTGCCCCAACAGCTGGAGCCGCTCTTAATACTCCAAAACCTTTGGGTCCTACATGCAAAATATCTTGAGCAAAAATAGGAAGTAAAGCCACTGCCCCACCAAATAGAACGGCTACCATATCCAAGGTCAACGCTCCAAAAACTGCCTTTGTTTCAAATACAAATTTTAAACCTTCTTTTAAACTTTGCATAATCGGTTCTCCTATTTTTGGATTTAAAATTGGTTTTTTGGTAATTCTTAAAAGTGCCAATAACGCAATAATTGAAAAACCAAAAACCAAGCACATGGACCAATGAACCCCTAACCAACTAATAGTAAAACCTGCCAATGCAGGTCCCATAACAGAAGCTACTTGCCATGTGGAACTACTCCATGTGGCCGCATTGGGGTATATCTTTTTGGGAACAATAAGAGCTACCAATGAAAAAATAGTTGGTCCAATAAATGACCGCACAAAACCGCCCATAAACACCAAAAAGTAAATGCCGTATAGAATGTTTTTAGAGAGCACATCTTTTATAAGTTCTGGAGAACTCAATAAAAAAAGACCAAAACTAATAACTGAAAACCCTAAAATACACTTTACCAGTAAGTTTCTTTTCTCTTTCTGGTCTACAATGTGTCCTGCAAAAAGTGCCATAGAAACTGCTGGAATCACTTCCATAAGACCAATAATTCCCAAAGATAAAGGGTCTTTGGTCATGGAATATACTTGCCATTCTATAAGGATAAATTGCATGGACCACGCAAAGACCATAGCAAAACGGACTATCAAAAAAATATTGAACTCTTTATAACGTAAAGAGGCATAAGGGTCTTTAACACGCATTACAAAAGGGAAATGAAACCTTAAAGGTATTCTTTATTTTGCTATTAATAGCTTTAAAGTAAGCTACCTCGGGGCAAGCCCGAGTACTCGGGAGGGTATTAAACCCACAAGTGGGAATAAAATGATATGAAATAACTAATCCTGAAAATAGAATAAGGCACTTTGGTGAATACTGTGGCTTAATCCAAATCAGGCTTTCTTCTGCCGACTTTCTTTTGCGCCTTTTTTTGTTTTGATTTTAGGCGTTTTTCAATGGCAGATTTAGAAGGCTTTGTTTTTCTTCGCTTTTTTGGAGCTTTTAAAGCAGTTTTAATCACTTCTAAAAAGCGTTTGATCACCAATTCTTTGTTTTTGTGTTGACTACGAGATTCATCACATTGCAATAACAACATATTTTCTTTCGTAAGCTTATTTCCCAGTTTAAGATAAAGTCGCTCTTTTTCTATATCGGATAAGGCAAAAGAATTTTCAACATTGAACATAAGTTCAACTTTAGAGGAAACCTTGTTTACATGTTGCCCACCAGCACCACTACTACGGACAGCCTTGAATTTAAGTTCTTTTATGATGATTTCTTTATCCAAAATGAAAAGCTATTAACACCTATTTTTTTTCAATCGCAAGTTAATGGTTTCAATGGAAACGTTTAAAAACATTTCAGTATCGGGCTCTAATGCTTTATCGAAATTAAAGTAAACCATGTCTTTTTTATTAATAGCAGCCTCAATTAAATAATGACTGCCTTTAAAATAAGAGTATTTTACATATACCTTTAAACCATTGTCCTTGGAAACTTTAAATTCATGGGGATACACCAATACAGAGGTGTTGATTTCTGCATAGGGTTTTATTAATTGAATGGGAATAAGGCTGGCTTCCCCAAAAAGTGATGCAACATACAGGTCTTTTGGATTTTGATAAAGTGTTTGCGTATTCTCATCCATAATGATTTTCTGGTCTTTTAGCACAATGATCCTGTCTGAATATGGAAGAATATCATTATGGTCATGCGTTGCAGTCAATACTGTTATCCCTTGTTTTTTTAAATAAGAAAAAAGGTTTCTGCGCAAGCTATTTTTTCTAAACTTATCTATATGGCTAAAGGGTTCATCCAACAATAATACTTCAGGTTCTTGTGCCAGAACTCTTGCTAATGCCACTCGTTGTTGTTGACCACCACTTAGATTTTTAACCTTAGTTTTGGCAAAGGGTGTCATTTCAATCATTTCCAATAACTCAGCTGTTCTTTCTTTAAGTTCTTCTGGCTCAAAAGCAGATAAATATTGACTTACATTTTCCGCAACCGTAGTAAAAGGCATCAAATCAAAATCTTGGGACAGGTATTTCATGTAGGATTCCCCTGGGACCAAATTATAATTGGGACCCATAACTTGATTGTTACCCCAAAAAACGGTGCCACCTTCTATATGTAACAGACCGTAAATTATTTTCAACAATGTGCTTTTGCCACAACCACTTTCTCCTATAATGGATACATGCTCACCTTTTTCTGCCTTAAAAGAAACATCTTTTAATACAGGAAGATTATCATAAGAAAAGGAAGTTAAGTCTACTTTTAACATGGGTTTGGTACATAAAAAAACCGCTTCCAATAGAAACGGATTTTACACAAAATAGTGCTGTTTAATCTTTAAATTCTTTGAGTATTGCTTTATTGGGCAAGTCTTCAAAACCCATATTGTATAGTGTAAACCCATAAATATCGGCATACTGCTCAATAGTTTTGCTTACTGGGGTTCCTGCACCGTGCCCTGCGTTGGTTTCAATTCGGATAAGCGTTGGATTATCCCCAGTTTGTTTCTCTTGAAGCTCTGCTGCAAATTTAAAACTATGGGCAGGCACAACACGGTCATCGTGATCACCGGTTGTGATTAAAGTGGCAGGGTATGCCGTTCCTTCTTTTACATTATGTACAGGAGAATAGCCTTTTAAATAGTCAAACATTTCTTGACTTTCTTCGGCAGTTCCATAATCATATGCCCAACCGGCCCCTGCGGTAAATGTATGGTAACGAAGCATATCTAAAACACCGACTGCTGGCAAAGCCACTTTCATTAAATCGGGTCTTTGGGTCATAGTGGCGCCAACCAAGAGACCACCATTGGAGCCACCTCTAATGGCCAAAAATTCTGATGAGGTATAATTGTTTTCAATCAGAAATTCTGCAGCGGCAATAAAATCATCAAAAACATTTTGCTTTTTTGTTTTAATGCCAGCGGTATGCCATTTTTTACCATATTCCCCACCACCTCTAAGATTAGGGACAGCATATACGCCGCCTTGTTCCATCCATACTGCATTCCCGATACTAAAAGAAGGGGTCAGACTTATATTGAACCCTCCATAACCATAAAGTATTGTTGGGTTTTTACCATTGAGTTCCAATCCTTTCTTATGGGTGATGATCATTGGAATCTTTGTACCATCTTTTGAGTTATAAAACACTTGTGTAGATTCATAATCTGCAGGATTAAAATCGATTTCTGGTTTCCAATATTGGGTATATTCCCCTGTTTCCACATTGTATTTATAAGAAGACCCTGGTGTATTGTAATTGGTAAATGAAAAGTAGAACTCAGAATCCTCTTTTTTCCCTCCAAAACCACTGGCACTGCCAATACCTGGTAGTTGTACTTCTCGAATTAATTTACCATCGTAATCATATTGGTAAACTTTGGAAATGGCATCTACCATGTATTCAGTAAAGAAATATCCGCCACCAGTATTTGGGGAAAGTACATTTTCGGTTTCTGGAATAAAATCCACCCAGTTTTCTGAGGTTGGATTGGCCGCATCCACAGTAACAATTTTTTTGTTGGGCGCATCCATATTGGTCACGATATACAATTTGGAGCCTACATTTTCTATCACATAACTATCAGTATCCGCATGGTCTAAAATAGGAATCAATGAACTGTTTTGCTTGGTCAAGTCTTTAATGAACAATTTATTTCCAGAAGTAGAGATTGATGCAGAAATCAGCAAGTAGTTCTCGTCTTCGGTTACAGAACCACCAATATAACGGTGTTTTTCTGAAGGGACGCCACCAAAGACAAGTACGTCATCTTTTTGGGGGGTTCCCAATTTATGATAGTACAATTTATGTTGGTCTGTTTTTGCGGATAGCTCACTTCCTTTTGGTTTGTCATAGCTTGAATAATAAAACCCTTCATTGCCTTTCCATGAAAGGCCACTGAATTTAATATCCACAAGCGTATCTTCTACAATCTCTTTGGTTTTGGCATTCAATACAATTGCTTTTCTCCAATCACTACCTCCTTCTGAAATGAGGTAGGTGGCCAACGAACCATCTTTTGAAAACCTAAGCCCCATTAATGAGGTGGTGCCCCCTTCTGAAAAAGTGTTTGGATCAAGGAAAACTTCATCCTCATCAGTTTCGCTTTTTTTGCGGTATATCACATATTGGTTTTGAAGCCCATCATTTTTATAGAAATAGGTATAATCACCTTCTTTAAAAGGGGAGCCCAACTTCTCATAGTTCCACAGTTTTTCCAATCTTTTTTTAAGGTCGTCCCTAAATGGAATCTGTTCCAAGTACCCAAAAGTAACTTGGTTTTGTTCCTTTACCCAAGCTTCAGTTTCTGGACTTCTATCATCTTCTAACCAACGATAGGGGTCTTTTACTTCGGTTCCAAAATAAATATCAACAGAGTCTGCTTTTTTAGTAATAGGGTAATTCACGGAAATAGGTTCTTTTTTAGAATTGGTTTGACAAGCAATAAGAAGTATTGCTGTTACAGGAATAAGAATTAGCTTTTTCATTTTATATTGATTGAAAGTTTCTAAAAATACCATAATTTATGGTAATAAATAAAACAGCAGGCCTAATTAGTGACCTGCTGCTTTGCTTTTACACAGTTGCTATAAAAGGAGCTTTTCCAATATATGTATCAGAAGAGAGTTGACCTATTAAAAAAGAGGCCAAATCTAGCGCATTGATTTTGTCGCTTGGGCAATCTTCTAAATTGGATGCTACCTTTCCTTTTTCGTCCGTAAGATGAATCTTGGGAAGTCTTACCAATGTCCAATCAAGATTACATTTTGTAAGTATTTCATATTCTTCTTGCCTTTCTACAGTAGCCTTTTTAAAATTGGTTTTCATCCAATCTGTTGCATATTGTGTCCTTGGACTTTTAGCATCAAAAGGGGTATCAACATTAAGTCCTGTAGCCATGATATACCGTTTGATGTTGAACTGGTTCATGGTAATTATGATGTTCTGGGTCACTTCAGCATATGTGCCATATTCATTTTGTTGCTGTCCCAATGTACTGATCAATGCATTACAATCTTTTAATAAAGAATGTATAGAGTTTAAATCCCGTGCATCTCCCTGTATAACCTCAATTAAAGAGTTTTCCATTTGAAAATTTTCAAGATTTCTAAGTAGTAATTTACAAGGAATCCTTTCTTTCATTAAGGTTTTTACAAGGTATTTTCAGACTTTCCTGCGCCGCCCAAAACGGCAATTTTATGTGTAGTTTTCATTAAAATTTCTTTAAATATTAGATATAATTTTATGTTCAGATTTTTTTAAAACCTGTCAGTTCCATGGCCATATGGACACATGGAAACCAAAATCTAGATATTTAGTGAGAAATTTTTATGGTATAAATGTAGGAAATTCTATTTAAAAGGGATTAGTCTTCATTTTGAAAATAAACTTTCATGGGTTGAAAATAATGTTCATCCCATCCTTTTTTATAATGTTCTCCACTTTCAGGAACACTACTATGAATTAAAGTCAACTCTGTTTCGCCATTGTTCTCTTTTAACAGGATTTCAATTTGGGAATCTTTTTCATTCTCTTCAAATTGTGAAGACCTCCATGATTGAATAATTTTAGTATAGGGTTCTAATTCAAGGTTTTTGCCACTGATATATCCGTCCCATGCAGTAAATGTATCTCCTACCTTGTCTGAGGTAAATGCAACTCCTTGAGTCATTTTAGTATGACCTTGAGTACTGAGCCATGCTTTATAGATTTTTTTGGCAGAAGTGGGAAAGGTTATTTTTAAGTAAAGTCCATTATATAATATCTTGTCTTCTCCTTAAAGTTACTAAATTTTTACTTACTATTTTTATTCCCTCATTGTGGTTTATACAAGGTTGTTTTCAACCAAATACTCAGCAATCTGTACTGCATTGGTTGCTGCACCTTTTCTAAGATTATCAGAAACAATCCACATGTTCAATGTATTGCGTTGTGTTTCATCCCGTCTAATCCTACCTACAAAAACGTCATCTTTATCTTGAGCGTAAATAGGCATTGGATAGGTGTTGGTATCTGGATTGTCTTGTACTACTATACCAGAAGTCTCACTTAGCAATTTTCTAACATCTGCCAAATCAAAATCATTATAAAACTCTACATTGACTGATTCTGAGTGACCGCCAGCTGTTGGAATGCGCACGGCAGTAGCGGTAATGGAAAAAGTTCTATCGTCCAATATTTTTTGCGGCTCACGAGCCAATTTCATCTCCTCTTTGGTGTATCCATTTTCTGTAAAAACATCACAATGGGGCAATGCATTTCTGCTAATGGGATAAGGATATGCCATTTCTCCCTTTATGCCAGCAATTTCATTTTCTAATTGCTTAACGGCTTTTACACCAGTACCGGAAACGGATTGATATGTGGATATGACCACACGCTTCATTTTATATTTTTCATGCAAAGGGGCCAAGGCCATTACTAATTGAATTGTTGAACAATTGGGGTTGGCTATGATTTTATCTTCTTTTGTCAATTCCTTGGCATTGATTTCTGGGACCACCAATTTTTTGGTTGGATCCATACGCCATGCAGAAGAGTTGTCTATTACCGTAGTACCGGCATCAGCAAATTTTGGCGCCCATTCCACGGAAGTATCACCACCTGCAGAAAAAATGGCAATGTCTGGTTTGGCGACAATGGCATCTGCCAACCCAATAACACTATATTCTTTTCCTTTGTAAGACAATTTTTTACCTACAGAACGCTCTGAGGCTACCAATAACAATTCGGTTATTGGAAAATTGCGCTCTGCCAATACTTTTAACATTACCTCGCCCACCATTCCTGTGGCACCTACAACTGCAACTTTCATTGTAAAAATTTTATATTTGGGAGACAAAGTTACTACTAAAAGACAGTTTCACAAGTAATCACGTCACGAATAATCAAAATATAACAATTTGTTTTATTTTTAACAATTATTATATTGTTGCAGTGTGAAGACAAGTAATATAAAAGCCGTCAACCTTGTTTTGTAAACAGATTGACGGCTTTAGGTTGGTAGAATATAGTGGGTTCCAATTAATGGGACCACAAATTGATTATTTCTTTTTCAACAAATCCCTGATTTCTCCCAAAAGTTCCTCTTGAGATGGTCCTTTTGGAGCTGCAGGTGCTGGTGGAGTTTTTGTTTTGTTATATGCTTTAACAATTAAGAACATTACAAGCCCAACAATTAATAAGTTAATAATGGTATTTATCCAAGACCCCCACATAATTGCATTTTCTGGAGTTGTAATTGCTCCAGTAGCGTCTATTATGGCTTCATCTAATACTATCTTTTTATCGGCAAAATCTACTCCTCCAGTGAAGTGGCCAACAAAAGGCATTACAATATTATTTACAAATCCTTTCACAACACCACCAATGGCTCCGGCCATAATAACAGCAACTGCAAATTCAATAACGTTTCCGCCAGTTATAAACTCTTTAAATTCTTTAAACATTTTATATAGTTTTTATTGGTTAAAAATTATTCGAAATGTAAGCAAATTTTGATTGCCATCAAAAAACAGAAACACTTATGCATTAGTATAAACTCTTTTTACCCGTTGGGATATTCCTGTGAGCAATTCATAAGAAATAGTATTACCAGCATGGGCAAATTCTTCCGCTGTTGGGTTTTTACCAAAAACAATTACTTCGTCACCTTCCTTACAATCAATTCCAGTAACATCTATCATAATCATATCCATACAGACATTACCAATAATTGGCGCTTTTTTTCCGTTTACCGAAACTGCAATTTTATTATTGCCATACTGCCTTCTTATGCCATCTGCATGGCCCAAAGGTAAAGTTGCGGTAACCTTCTCTCCGTCTGATTTAAAATCTCGGTTATACCCTACACTTTCATTGGGGGCTATTTTATGGAGTTGGGAAATAATGGTTTTCAACGTTGCAACTGGATGTAATTCTTGGTCTATTGCAGCATCATTTCCAAAACCAGATAGGCCAATGCCACTACGAACTATATCATATTGTGCTTCTGGATAGTTGATGATGCCCGAAGTGTTTAGGATATGTTTTAGTGGTGTGTAACCCAGTTTCTCATCCATTTCTTTGGCAATTTTTTCAAAAACAGTTATTTGGTTTGTGGTAAATTCTTTTTCCTTGGCATCTTCTGATGCTGCCAAATGCGAAAAGATAGAAGCAACTTTAACGGAAGTATTCTGTTCTATTTGCTGTGCAATATAATTTACATCATTCTCCCCAAAACCCAATCGGTTTAAATTTGTATTGAATTTTATGTGAATGGGGTATGCAGCTATATTCTGTTTTTGGGCCACTTGCAAAAATGCGTTGAGAATTTTTGGGGAATATAAACTGGGCTCCAATTCATATTCAATTAAAGTTTCAAAATTTACGGCCTGTGGATGTAGCACCAGAATAGGAGTTTTAATGCCACCTTCCCGTAATGCAACACCTTCCTTAACATATGCAACGGCTAAATAATCAACATTTAGTTTGACTAATTTTTTTGAAACCTCTACAGCATCACTGCCATAACCAAAAGCTTTTACCACAGCCATGAACTTAGTACTGGTTTTTAGTTTTGATTTTAAATAACGGTAATTGTGCTCTAGTGCTTTTAAGTTGATCTCTAGAACGGTTTCTGTAGCTTTAGGCATTGTTGTTCTTTTTGTTTTGAGATAATTCCTCAGCATCTACGTCCATTTGACTTAGCTTTTCTTTTAGGTTTGCCTTGTAAAAAGCAGCCCTGCTCAAAGGTTCATATTCATCAACCTCTCCCAATAAAACCAACTTATCGTTGCTGGATTTTCTATAACTGTAATTGGCAAGATTTCCCGTTCGCGTACAAATAGCGTGTACTTTGGTGACATATTCAGCAGTGGCCATCAATGCAGGCATAGGGCCAAAGGGGTTTCCCTTAAAATCCATATCAAGTCCAGCAACAATTACCCTGACCCCTCTATTGGCCAAATCATTACATACAGTTATAATTTCATCATCAAAAAATTGAGCTTCGTCAATAGCGACCACATCACACCCATCTGCTAAAATCCGAATATTGGCTGCGGCTGGCACAGGTGTGGATCGGATCTCATTGGCATCATGGGAAACCACCATTTCTTCATGATAACGGGTGTCCACAATAGGTTTAAAGATCTCAACTTTTTGCTTTGCAAACTGTGCACGTCTAAGCCTACGGATCAGTTCCTCGGTCTTGCCAGAGAACATAGAACCACAGATAACTTCTATCCAACCGAATTGTTCTTTATGATTAACAGTGTTTTCGAGAAACATTTTGTAATTTTAGTAGACGAAAACATTGCTATTTCCGTTTTAATAATAGAAGCTATAAAATTATTAAAAAAGATACACCTTTCTAGAAAAGGGTAAATAAAAAAAAGATGAAAAGAAAATTGAAAGAGGAATTGGTGAAAATGTCCACGGATATCATCACTTCTAAAGACCTGAAGGAGATTCCAGAATTGTACGAGGCGGCTAAAAATCTTTATGAAAAGTTGGCAGTGCTCAAGTTTATTGATGAGAAACTGAATGATATAGAAATAGATGTATCCAATAATGTGGTAGCGGCCAGATTTGAAAAAATGGCGAATGCTGTCTTGAATGAAAATGCCATTGTTCCAGAAAGCAACCCGCATGATGAGGATATTATGATTCCAGGAATGGATACCATTAAGCATATGGTTTCTGAAATGCCCAATGTTGATACAGAAAAAGAAACATTGGCAGATTTTTTGGACACACCTATTGCAATGAAGAATGATAAGGAGCTTTTTATGCCCGAAGAAAAAAACAAACATAAAGAACTTGCCCAACCAAAATCTTTGAATGACAGGTTAAACAAAGGCATGCAAGTGGATTTAAACGATAAGCTGGCGTTTATTAAACACCTATTCAATGATAATTCAGAAGATTATAATAGAGTAATATCACAATTAAATACCATTGACACAGAGGAACGTTCTATTTCTTTTATAAGCAATATGGTGAAACCAGAATATGGTGATTGGACTGGCAAGGAGGAGTTTGAGATTCGTTTTGTTGCTTTAATCACACGAAAGTTTAGTTAGAAGAATAAAAACATTCTTAAAAAAAGAAACCGAAAGTTGATGTGTCAACTTTCGGTTTCTTTGTAACTTTTCTCGTTTAAAAACTCAACCATCCAAACATGAAATATTTTACCATATTACTTGCCATCTGTTTTTTAACTGCCTGTATAGAATCCAACACAAAGAAAACAATAGAAAAGACTAACGATGAAAAGTAGACCCCTCGTTTAGAACAGGTTTCCTATCAAAGTGAAGCAACAGGAAAAGAACGGGAATATTATGTGTATTTGCCAGAAGGGTATGACCAGCAAGAAAAATGGCCCGTAATGTTATTTTTACATGGTAATGGGGAGCGGGGAGATGGTAAAGAACAATTGGATCATGTCTTTATCCACGGCCCAATTTTTGAAGATTGGGTACAGAAACGCAAGCTTTCTTTTGTAATTCTAGTGCCACAATTGCCCATTTTTGACCAAGGAGTGCACGGGTTTATTTCCAATAGAACCTTGGATATTGTTCCTTATCCAAAAGAGGAAGGCCTGCAACCCTATAGAACAAATTATGATGGAGAAGAGTTAATGAACGGTATTGTGACCTATGCTGACCTGCCCCTATGAAAAAGAAGGGCAAGAAGATGGTTGGAACAAGATTGAAAATGAACTTTTAGGAATGTTGGATAACGTGAATGCAAATTTTAAAGGCGATAGTGAACGCACCTATAACTGCTTTTGGCCACCCAGATTTGGCATTCGCACTTGTAGAAGCCAAAATGCCTTCATGGAACATTACAGGAGGTAGGGATCCTTATGTAAAAATGAAATACTTTTACCCCATGCTAAATAAATTGGAAGAGCTTGGGCATCCAGAAGTTCGGTTTACGGTGCAATGAAGATATGGGGCATATTGCTTGGCAAAGAGCATACCAAGGAAACGACTTGTATGATTGATTTTTAACCTACAATAGAACAAAGAAATAGAATAATATATGTCAAAATTATATCTGGTCCCAACACCAATCGGGAATTTAGAGGACATCACTTTTAGAGCAATAAAGGTTTTAAAAGAGGTGGATTTAATTTTAGCCGAAGACACCCGAACCAGTGGCAAACTGTTGCAGCATTATGGTATTGAGACGCATATGCACAGTCATCATATGCACAATGAGCATAAAACGGTAAATAGTATTGTAAAAAGAATATTGGCAGGGGAAAGTGTGGCCCTTATTTCAGATGCTGGAACCCCGGCAATTTCCGACCCTGGGTTTTTATTGACCCGTGCCTGTGTGGAAAAGGGCATTGAGGTAGATTGCTTGCCTGGAGCTACTGCTTTTGTGCCAGCTTTGGTCAATAGCGGATTGCCCAATGATAAATTTGTATTTGAAGGTTTTCTCCCTGTAAAAAAGGGGAGACAAACCAGATTAAAATTATTGGCCGAAGAACCCAGAACCATTATTTTTTATGAATCTCCCCATAAATTGATTAAAACACTTACCCATTTTTGCGAGTATTTTGGAGAGGATAGACAACTTTCAGTTTCTAGGGAATTGACGAAACTGTATGAAGAAACCATTCGTGGAACGGCAAAGGAGGTGTTGGAACATTATACTGCACAGCCACCCAAAGGGGAGATTGTGATTGTCGTTGGAGGGAAGAAGTAACCTTTGTTATTCCTGTGAAGACAGAAAATCATGTTTAAGACCTCCAAAGCCTGAAAATAAGTCAAAAGGCATTTATAATGTTTACTGATTTCTCGTTAAAATATACAATTAGAATGAAGATTATAATTATTAACCTGAGTTCGACCTAAGCATTTACAATAAAAGGGTTAATTGAGCTGTATTTTCTGTTTGGAATTTGATGCTAGGTTTCTTTTCTTGAAACGAATAAGCAATAAGACTAGCCACCAAGTTTGTAATGAAATCAGCAAAACTTCTATGTCTAGAATGTTCTGCTTGAGCAATATTTTTTAGTTGGTCATTTATAGTTTCTATAACCGATCGTTTTCTGAGTAATATTTTATCTCTCATGGTCATCATTACATTTTTCATGTTATTTTTAATACCAGTAACTAGATGTAATCCTTGATCAAATAACAAAGCTGTTAGTTGTTTTGAAATGTAGCCTTTATCTGCATATAAACTACCGAATATTTTCTTCAAAAAGTTTTCTTTTTTTAATGGAGCTCTATCATCTACATTCGCCTGAGTAATAACAAAATCAAGGAGTTCGCCTTTATCGTTTATGATAATATGAAGTTTAAAACCACCCCATTGTAGATTTACCAATATTAGCAATTCCTTTAAATACTTTGTTCTGGTTTATTCGTTTGTTTTTACAAGCACGTATCGACGTAGAATCTATAAAAGAAATACCTGTGTATTTACCTAGGCAACAGGTTTTCATATACAAGGTTAATGGGAGTATGTTAGCTTGCATAAGTTCTACAAAACGATTATAAGATACTGTGTTTGGATACTCTTGTTTTAGATGCTTTTGGACATAGAAAACATAAAAGTGTTTGAAAGTTCTAATCCCACTTAAATGAAACAGAACAGTAAGACTTACTATCTCACTCATAGACATTGTTGATTTTCTATGTCTAGTCTTTTTACCAGTAGAAACTTGCCTTTTTCTTAAAGCAGGTTCAAAAACAAAACAAAAATCATCAATAGAAATCATAAGCAGAACACGTTTTAATATATTGAATTTCGGTACTTTACTATATGAAATGTTCTGCTTTTTCTATGCTAAAAACGCCTGTTTCTTAGGTCGAACTCAGGTTTATAGCTTTTCAATATGTTTCTGAAAGTTGTACTGGCATACTGAGAACCTCTGTCTGAGTGGAAAATCAACTTTTTGTTGATAGGTCTATTTTCAACAGTAGCATACCAAGCTTTGATAATTGTGTTTTCAGCGGTCATATCTTCGCTTAGAGACCACTCGATTACCTTTCGATCAAATAGATCAATGATTACCGTTAAGTAAACCCACCCATTGGTTGTTTCAATGTAAGTAATGTCGGAGACCCAAACTTGATTTCTTCTTTTCACTGAAAAATTTTGATTTAACAGATTTGGGGAGACTGGATACTTATGGTTCGAGTCAGTTGTGTTTTTGAACTTTCTTTTTCTTC
>Ga0256845_1001250_pt1 | contig 20845 bp, 20 predicted proteins | sample RiftiametaG_FD_189101 | JGI IMG/M metagenome (GOLD analysis project Ga0256845, IMG submission 189101) | Tube worm associated microbial communities from hydrothermal vent at the East Pacific Rise, Pacific Ocean - Riftia | ecosystem: Host-associated > Annelida > Integument > Unclassified ...
AACCCCTGTTCCCGTGGGCAGGGTCGCGGACCAGTACAGATACTCCCAAACAGCTCTGCCTGGGTTCGGCGGCTGTATATCCAGTATTGAGCTTGTTACTGTACTTGGGGTTGTGAAACCGCTGACTCTCCACCAGCTGACCTTGTCTCCCGTGAACGCGCATCCAAGCACGTCAGGAACACCATCTCCATCCATGTCTCCTGCGGAAACACCGAGTGCTCCCCCAAAATAGGATGAAACCGGATGTATTTCCCAGTTTTCGCCGAGATATTCCTTGTTTTTGCACCAGAATATACGGTTTTCACCGTAGCTGGCAGCCATAATCTCAGGGTAACCATCTCCATCCATGTCGTGTGCAGCAATGTCATATATGCTCTGGGCTCCGGCACCTGACATAACGTGATACACCCAGGAACTCTGCGTATCGAGAAAATCATACCACCTGAGATTTCCAGATCCGTAGGAAGAAGCTATGGCGAAGTCATCTTTTCCATCGTTGTTGTAATCTGCGGTAGCAACAGATACAGGATGATGATAATTAGTTTCGAGTGTGTACTTATCCCAGGAGTAACCGAACGGGCTCTGGGCTATGTACGCAACAACATCATTCTGAGAATTGCTCGCTGCTACAACATCCGGATGCCCGTCTCCGTTGAAATCTCCTACATCGCAGGTGAATGCCCCCATAAGGGCACCATCAATATAATTCTGGCTCCAGCCGACCGATGTACCGTTGTTCTTCCACCAACACACATCCCCTGAATATGATGATACACCGACAATATCGGTAAGCCCATCCTGATTCACATCAACAGCTCTTATCTGTCTGGCATCAAAATTCGTTGCAATAGTTGTTCCGGGATACCATCCGTCAGGCGCACACAGAAAAAGAACAATTTTATTTTCGGAATCGCTTGAAGCAACTATATCACGGTATCCATTACCATCAAAGTCTGCTGCTGCAATAAATCTCGGGGTACTGATATTTCCTATCACATACCTGCTCCATGTGGTACCCTGTCCATTGGTGTTTTTACTCCAGAATACCTCACCGGAATTATATGCACAACCTGCCACATCCATATCACCATCCTGATCCATGTCCATGGCGATAACATAGGTAGGGCCATCTGCGGCAGCTATCTGATTCTCATCGCGATTAACGATGAGTTTGAGTTGACCGGGAGTTGTGTCCCAGTCCATATCACCAGACAGATAGAATCTGTCCTGCCAGTCTGTAACAGGCCCTTGGATTCCAGGCCCTCCAGCCCAATCGGTCTGCGTTTCACTTTCCGCAAAAAGCGGAAAACAGAAACCCAGAGCCAGCATCAGAAGTAAATACCTCATATTGCCCCTCCTAATAGATACTGTAATTGCGTGCAACTAACACCGCTTGACTATTATATCAAAACAAAAGCAGGTCAATACCCAATATGGGTTACACTTGCCCTGGGGATTTGATTTTTAGATAGCGGTCCCGCTCGCTGAATACGCAGCCACAGTACGGCTGACGGTACATATGCAAACCACGGGATAATTCAATTGATCTTCGGTAGCTGCTTCTGTAGTCCCTGTGTAGGTACCGGACACCATGAATGGCTGATGCTGCTTCTCCAGCCTCAATTAACAACCTCTGGTTCTGATAAGGGCTTACTGTCAATGTTGTTGTAAACTGCTCTATACCCAGTTTCTGTGTCTGTTGTGCAGTTCTGTTCATTCTGTCGCTGAAACAGGAAAAGCACCGGTTGGTATTTCCAAGCAGCATTCTGATGTTGTCTTCAAGAGGATAATCTGTACTGTATATCACAGGAAGGTCGATTGTTGGCGCCCATTCCTTCAGTGTATCCATCCGTCGCTTAAACTCTTTCCAGGGATGAATTGAAGGGTTGTAAAAGAAGCCTGTAACATCGTATCCGTCTGCCCGAAGATTTTCCACCACTGCTGTAGCACACGGTGCGCAACAGATATGGAGCAGAATCTTCACAGCGGAAGCTCTTCCTGACCAGCCCTGGTGAAACCAAGGTGTCTGTATGCAAGTGCCGTAGCAACTCTGCCCCTGCTGGTTCGGTTTAAAAAACCTCTAGCAAGAAGAAACGGCTCTACCACATCAATCAGCGTATCCCTCTCTTCGTTCAGCGTTGCAGCAATAGCACTGACCCCAACAGGACCGCCGCTGTACTGCTTCACTATGGCTGTAAGATAGTTTCTGTCAAGCCTGTCCAGACCTGCTTCATCCACTCCGTTGATATCCATGGCTTCAATAGCAGTAACCTCATCGATGGCACCGCGGCGCATAACCTGCGCATAATCCCGGGTTCTTCTGAGAAGTCTGTTTGCTATTCTTGGGGTTCCTCTAGAGCGAAATGCAATAGACTCCGAGCCTTTTCCCGTAATCTTTGTGGAAAGAATACCCGCTGAGCGGGTAATTATAGTCTGCAGGTCTTTAACACCGTAAAACTCAAGGTGAAGTGAAAACCCGAACCTGTCACGAAGCGGGCCTGTAATAAGGCCTGCCCGTGTGGTAGCTCCTACAATTGTAAAGCGATTTAACTCAAGCTTAACTGTACGGGCATGGGGACCGGGATCAATTACCATATCAATTTCGAAATCTTCCATGGCCGGATAGATGTATTCTTCTACAATTCTGGGCAACCTGTGAATCTCGTCTATGAACAGAACATCACCCCTTTTCAGATTGGTGAGTATTCCTACAAGGTCTGCAGGTCGCTCCAGGGCCGGACCGGAAGTGCAGATAATTTCTGCCTGCATCTCTTCAGCAATCACATAGGCAAGAGTTGTTTTCCCAAGCCCGGGAGGACCGTGGAAAAGCAGATGATCTAGGGGTTCACCTCTCTCACGGGCTGCCTGAACGGCAATCTTGAGGTTCTCTATAAGCTCACGCTGACCAATGTATTCAGCAAAACTTTTTGGTCTTAAACTAACAAAGTCCCGCTCTTCCATCGCGCCTGTACTGTCGGCCCTTACAACAGATTCCAGTGCCATTTCAGCCTCTCAGTTTCATTGCAGACCTGACAAGGGCTGATGCAGAAACATCTGCCCCTTCTTTTTCAACTGCCGCTTTCACAAGAGAAACCGCTTCTGAAGACGGGATTCCAAGCTGTTCAAGAATCGCACGGGCATCGTGGGCGTTACCTGACACCGAAACTGAAGATGAAGCGAAACTGGACTTCGACATAACATCCTGAAGCTTAGCTACAATCTGCCTGGCCCGGGAGTTTCCAATACCGGGAAGAGACTTCAGAACCTTGATGTCTCCCGCAGCAATAGCAGAGGCGAGCTCGGAGGGAGGAATGACCATTGCCTTTGCCGCCGCCTTTACGCCCACCCCCGAAACGCTTATGAATTTTGTGAAAAAATCTCTGTCTGCAGTACTGGGAAAAGCAACTGCAAGGGGAATTCCCTTGTTGCCCTCCGTAACTATCTGAAACAGAAGAAAGAACCTCGACTCATCTCCCACTGCAACATGACGCAGGAAATATCCGGGCGCCAGAAGCCGCACAGTTAACGGCCCGGTCTCCAGAAAAATAAAGCCCTTGTCTGTTCCCGTTACCGTTCCCTTGATACTCTCAAGCAAATCTTTCCTCCTCGAACAGAGCAATTGCAACTGCAAGGGCATCACTTACATCCAGAGGCTTCAGTTCGGTATGTATACCAAGAATTCTGCACACCATCCCGTTAACCTGCTGCTTGCTGGCGCGTCCGTTTCCGGTAACAGCCTTTTTCACACGGCTTGCAGGTAAAGACTCAACTCTTATTCCTTCCTGCCCTGCGGCAAGGCACAATACACCCCTGGCATGCCCCATAATAATTGCAGTAACAGGGTGACGATAATGAGAGTAGATTTTCTCCATTCCCATAACGTCAGGTGAATACTTGTGTATAACATGAACCAGCCCCTGAAAAAGCTCTGTGAGCCTGGGGGTAAGAGGATCTGATGCCCTGGTTCTAATAGTTCCGGCATCCAGCAGTTTCAGGAAGCCTGTTGATGCCGAGATAACTCCATAACCGGTGATGTTCAGCCCGGGATCGATTCCAAGAATGATCCTGTGAGACAACTATTCCGCCATATCAAAGTTTGAGTAGAGAGCCTGAACATCATCAAGATCCTCAAGAGCCTCAAGAAGCTTCATGGTTCTGCTCGCTTCTTTGCCGGACAGAACAACGGTATTGGAGGGCACTTTTGTTACCTCAGAGGAAAGAGTCTTGATCCCGGCAGCCTCAAGAGCGTCTTTCACTGTAAGAATATCATCTGGATCAGTTGATGCAACAATGGTATCTTCAATCACCGAAACATCCTCAAGACCAGCGTCCAGCCCTGCTTCAAGAACCTCATCTTCCGTGTGTGCAGTTCCATCAATAAGTATCTGGCCCTGCCGACTGAATAGGTAGGCAACACTGTTTTTTGAACCCAGACTTCCACCGCCCTTTGTAAGAGAGTGGCGAATTTCGGCGGCTGCCCTGTTCTTGTTGTCTGTAAGAACTTCAATGATAATTGCAACACCACCAGGTCCGTAGGCCTCGTAAAGCATTTCCTCGTAAGTAACACCTTCAAGTTCACCTGTACCACGCTTGATGGCGCGTTCGATGTTGTCGTTGGGCATGTTCTGGCCTCTTGCTGTATCAATTGCCACACGCAGTCGGGGATTCATGTCAGCGTCTCCCCCGCCCTGGCGGGCAGCTACTGATATTTCCTTAACAAGACGGCTGAAAATCTTACCCCTGGCTGCGTCTGCTTTGCCCTTTTTGTGCTTGATCGTACTCCATTTATTGTGTCCGGACATTCATATCTCCTTTGTTAATGTGTTTCGCAATGATGCTACCTTAGGGCAGAATATCGCCGCGGTCAAGTTCTGCTGCTGTGGTAATCTAAAATTCTGTCCCAGTCCGGCACAGATCGCCTGAAGAATGATACCCCGGTTTCTGCAACATTTACCTTTTCAACTTCCACACTGCACGGCAGAATCACAAGACTGCTCTTAACTGAAGACAACACTATTTCAATCTCTGCAAGCCAGTCTGCTTTCTCTGTTTCCTGCCCCACAGCGACACATCTTGCCAGTATTGCAGCATCGGTTTTTGAAATTGATCCGCCACAGATATCCGGCAATGAATCTTCCTGTTTCAGTTCCCCTGGGAGATCATGAATCCTTTCCGACAAAGCCACTCCTGTGCCTGGTAAACCATCTACAGGAAACGCAGGAAAAAGAAAAGTTCTTCTCTCGGAAAAACCGCCGGTCTCACTCTTTTTTGCTGCCAGTACATCCTCTTCATACCTGGATCCGAACCTTACAATGGTTGATGTAAACTCATTCCTGACAGTGCGCTTCAGAACATGAACCGCTGCGCTAACCATCCAGAAGGGAAGTGGAAGCTTTGAACCAGAAGATGCACTGCACTGTACCGGAACTGGTTCAAGCCCGCTGGAATCGAGCACCCAGCCTTTTCCGCAGTTACTGCAGAAAAACAATTTATCGTGACCAAGGCCGGAAAGAGCATTGCCGCAGTGTTTGCAGACCAGTTTTGTGATTTTCATACCATACTATCCGTCCCGGCATTGCTTCTAGCCATTTTCAGAAATCTGAACGAAACAGCCCCCAGTCCGTAAACAGAGAGCAGCACAAGCATAAGAATCGGCCCGGCACTGAAAAGACCGGCAAAGGAAACAAACAGCAGAACGGGAATCAACCCTGCCCACACGCTGCCAAGAACCCTGCAGACCTTTTTCCAATGCTCTGAGTCTGCTGGAAAAGCTCCCTTAAGCAGTTTTCCGGTGCATCCGTCAACAACGGCTCTGTAGGATCTGTTCTCATACACATACTCAACAACCCACAGGGGATAGTGAACCAGCTTTTCCCTTGCCCCTGTGACAGCCAAATACATTGAACGCTGCTCCAGCCCTACACCCACACCACCGCAGATTCTCTGGATATATCTATCAGACTCTTCCCGGGCCTGATCTATGGAAACACAGGGGTCTACCACGCTGGCAGAGTCAGGCAACTCATCTGAATCAAAAACCTTCAGTGGAAGGCTGGAACCGGAACGACCTAGCGCCATACCGGAAAGACCCATCTGAGATTTTGCTCCCAGGGATGGTATTCCAAGAGGTTCAAGGTGTGCGGCACTTACGATAACATCAAAACCGCTGCTGATCTGATGCTCTTCCGCCCTAACACCTTTTCGCTGCTTGACAGTTCTTACAAAGTAATTCTGGCTGTTGCCGTCGTTGTTTTCCGCAGCTGTTCTTACTTTTTTTTCCTTGAACACCGGCTTCAGACCAAACACATAACCGTCAACCCTGCACGACAGTATCCAGAACGGAACATAGGCCAGGAACGGTTTTCTTACCCTGCATCCGGCAAAAACACCTGCGGAAACCTCCTCCAGCTTACGCCGCACAACACGCACAGCGTCGGTTGAATCAACGCTGGAATCGATGATGTACCTGTTTACAACTCCCTCCAGAAGCAGTGGAGTTCCGCAGTTGGGACACACGGTATTGGTGCTCCCCTCACTGATCTCCAGAAGCCCGGCACAGGATGGGCATGACAGGGTTAGAAGGTCACTCACGAGTTCTGCCCCCAGTCAGTTTTTTCCACAGGTCAGGTGCAAATATTGCAGAAGCCATTCCGAAAACAGCGGCCCAGAAAACAGAAACACCTTTCAGGGCAAAGAAAACCAGCAGAGCAGGGCCTGTACCGATAAGAAAAGCGGAAAAAGCTTCCCTGTAAGGATCAAAAACGCTGCCAGCAGAAGACTCAGCAACCTCCCCGAGCTTCACACCACTCACTGCATCAACCATGGTTCCCTGGGCGGTGGCTGTGCTGATAACCACCCAGAAAGGGTGGTACACAACCCCACCGTCTCCCAGAAGCTGGGGGTCAACAGGCACAACCTTTCCCTGTATTTCAGACTCATTCCACAGTCTGCGGTCAGCTGAAGGAGGTGAATAGTCTTCCATCTCTGCGTAAGGCTGTGTAAAAACTCTGGAAAGAGATTCCGCATCGTAGGGAAACCAGAAAAGAGAAGCTGTGGCAACAGCACCGGGCTCGAACAGTCGGAGTGCATCCTCTCTGCCCAGAGAAGGTCTGTGCAGGAAACTTGCCCCGTCATAACCGCTTACAACAGACCGCGCGCCACAGTACGGGCAGCTTATGTACGCATCAGGAGAAGTAACGGCAAGAAGAGCTCCACACTGTCTGCATTGAAGTTTCATTTACCGGCAACCTCCCCGGTGTCTGCAGAGACGGCTGCAATACAGCCGCCTCCACAACAATAAATCTATCTTACCGCCGAAACAATGCGGCGTACCGAAACACCTGAAGCTGTTTCAAGCCTTACAAAGTGAACACCGGCAGGTATGTTTTCCGTGTTCCACACGATGTTCCTGTAACCTGAATCCGTTACAAGAGATGTTAGGTCAGCCACCTGCCTGCCATACACATCAAATACCGTGAGTTTAGCTGTGGCAATATCCTGCGGAGCAACAGTTACAGGAATAACAGCACTGCCGTAAACCGGATTGGGCGTTACAAGACCCAGTGAAGATGCCACAGGAACAGGTTCCTGGGAGTAATCAGCAGTACCAACAGTACTTACGTGAGCAGAAACTGCCTCGGAAGCCCAGCCGGGTCCGAAATCATTGTCTACAGCCCATACTCTGAAATAGTAGTCTCCGTTGTTCAGCGCAGTTACAGTGTACTGTGACCCTGTAATATTGTCTGCGTGTATCTCGTTGTTGTTCCATACTTCAATTTTGATATCGTCCACATACAGCCTGCACGATGAGCTGCTTCCATGACTCTCCCAGCGGAACATCAGTGTTTTCCCCTGAAATTCGTCGAGCTCGTGTATGTTGAATCGCCATGTCATGTCATTACGACCGAAGGTCTGCAGGTAGTACCAGTTGGTTCCACCATCCGGACTGTAGGAAAATGCTCCCTGAGAGCTTTGCGGAGTAATGTTCATCTCGGACCAGAAGCTTATTCTGCCTCCGCCGTCTGCGGGAATGGTAACAGATTGCTGCCAGGTCATCTGACCTGTTCCGTTGGAAACATAACACTGTGTACCGCTGTGATGCTGGCTGGTTGTCATAATCCAGCTAACCCTGTCAAAAGGACCGCTGTCACCGTGATCGTCAAGAATAAGCTGGTAACCGGCCAGCCTTTGAAGTGCGTAGTAATCAGCGTGTGCAGCGTCATTCCAGTTGATTGTAAACGGTACACTCACAGAACCGATGGCATCAACAACCGGTACACCTGGCTCGTGGGGGTCGTAGGGGCAACCTGCAAGGCAGGCTGTTACCAGATAACTCCTAAGATTTCTTCGTGAAAGCCTTACCAGTTCAGCTGCAGAGGGCCAGAAACCTGCGAAGCTGGCCCCTGTTTCGTGGTTCCAGCTCATTGCACCGTACAGGCCGTATGCATGGTCACGGGTGTTTCCGGCAGAAGCGCCGAACAGCCATGATCTGTAGTGTTTCTCACCTGTAGCCCAGTTAACCATCATAGCGCCCTGTGTTTCATATGCGGCAGCATGGGTGGTAGGTTCGTCTTTCCAGCCCCATGGATGGATAAGGGCGTTGCTGTAGCAGTGAGTTGAATGCATCTGTGCCGGAATATGGGTTTGCCAGAAAGCATCAATGTTCGATGATTCCGGCTCTGAGAGAGGCCCTGTACCCCTGTATCTACTATCACCGGGATCACCGCTGGAACCTGCTCCTCCCCAGCCTACAGACCAGTTTCTGTTGAGGTCAACACCGTCTCCCCCTGCAGATGTGTTTCTGTTCTTGCGGTGCATTCCACCACCGCCTGGACTATTGGTCTGGTTGTATACCCAGCCGTCTACATTGTTCACAGGAAGACACCAGATCTCCCGGTTCTCCAGAACCCAGGTTGCCTGGTATCCGTCATACCCGTTCCTCTGGTAGTTGGAACACAGCCACATCATCCAGTAGCGAATATTCCTCATGGCACTGCCTTCACGGGCATGTATGAGTCCGTCGTACCATGCGTTGGCCATTCCAGGGTCATCGGCATTAAACGCGTTGTTCACAGAGAGCTTTACAACTCTCTGCGGCCTGCCCTCGTAGGTGTTTCCAATAGACTGAACACTTGTAATAGAGGGATTGGCTGCCACAAGAGAATCAATCCAGGCACTAATCTCATCCCAGGTGTAGAAACCGCCCATTGAACGGCTTGAACCATTTCTGGATCTGTAAAAACCCTCCATATCATCAATTCTTGTCGTGGCGAACAGACCGTTCTCCAGAAGTATCCTGCGGTCTGTGGAATTCGTTACGAAATCAACAGAGCCGTCATTGTAAACCTGAACCACATCGAAACCTAATCTTCTGAACAACTCAGCTTGTGTATCATCAGCCGGCTGAAAATTCATAAGCGAATAGATCTCGTTTCCGAACACAATACTGGAACCGATAAGCAACAGCACTAGGTACTTCAATTCTTCTAACCTCCACCACCGTAATTAATACAAAAAAACCACATCTATATATATGAAGAAGCAGCGGGCAAGCACAGACTGTATCTGAAAATAGCACCGGACAACAGTGAATTTATTTTGTATCTTTGCATGTACAAATACTGACTTTTCAGCCACGGAGGTACTGATGAAGAGTTTTATGGAAAAGATAAGGCAGGGAATTCCCGCCGAGATACCTTCAATGCCACCATCGACACCTGGTGTAAACCGGGCTCCGGCACGACCTGATATTCTTTCATCTGAACAAAAGAAACTGGCACTTAAGAATGCTCTAAGATACTTTCCTAAGCAATGGCACAAAACTCTTGCACCTGAGTTTGCAGAAGAGTTGAACACAATGGGCCGCATCTACATGTACCGGTTCAGGCCAACCTACGAGATGCGTGCACGGGCCATTGGCGAGTATCCGGCGGAAACACCTCAGGCTGCTGCAATAATGCTGATGATCCAGAACAACCTGGACAGCGCTGTGGCACAGCACCCGGAAGAGCTTATAACATACGGTGGTAACGGTACTGTCTTTCAGAACTGGGCACAGTATCTGCTAACCATGAAATACCTCTCGGAAATGACTGAACATCAGACCCTGGTTCTGTATTCAGGTCACCCTCTGGGTCTGTTCCCGTCACATCCTGATGCACCTCGGCTTGTTGTAACAAACGGTATGGTTATTCCCAACTACAGTTCCCAAGACGACTACACCAGAATGGCTGCACTGGGTGTTACATCATACGGGCAGATGACAGCAGGCAGCTTTATGTACATCGGCCCCCAGGGTATTGTTCACGGTACCACTATCACGCTTCTCAATGCAGGAAGAAAGTATCTTGATACAGGCGAAAAAGACCTTACTGGCAGGATCTATGTGACAAGCGGACTGGGCGGGATGAGCGGAGCTCAGGCGAAGGCTGCTGTAATCGCCGGAGCGATCTGTGTTATCGCGGAAGTAAATCCAAAAGCGATACAGATGCGACATGAACAGGGCTGGCTTCAGGAAGTTGAAGAAGACCTCGACAAGGTAGTTGCCAGAATAAAAAGAGCAGAACAGGAGCAGGAACCACTGTCTCTTGGTTACCTGGGCAATGTGGTAGACCTCTGGGAAAAACTGGCCAAGGAAAACATACACATCGATCTGGGCAGCGATCAGACAAGCCTTCACAACCCCTGGATGGGCGGATACTACCCGGCAGGTCTTACGCTTGAAGAGAGCAACAAAATGATGGTGGAAGACCCATCAGCCTTCAAGGAAGCGGTACAGAAATCTCTTAGAAGACAGGTTAAAGCAATCAACAAACTCTGCTCCGGGGGTATGCATTTCTGGGACTACGGAAACGCATTCCTGCTTGAGGCTTCCAGAGCAGGAGCAGAGGGTATACTCAACGAAGACGGTACCTTCAAATACAACTCCTATGTGGAAGACATCATGGGCCCCATCTACTTCGACTACGGCTTCGGCCCGTTCCGCTGGGTATGCACTTCAGGCAGCCAGGAAGACCTTAGAAAAACAGATAGAATTGCTGCCTTTATTCTTGAAGAAATGGCCAATGAAGCCTCTCCTGAAAACAAACAGCAGCTTCTCGACAACCTTCTGTGGATCAGACACGCAGAAGAAAACAGAATGGTGGTAGGTTCTCAGGCCAGAATTCTCTACACCGACTGGGCCGGACGAATCAAGCTGGCTCTGGCTTTCAACAGAGCAGTATCTGATGGAGTCATTTCAGCACCTGTGGTTCTTGGAAGAGATCACCACGATGTTTCAGGCACAGACAGCCCCTACAGGGAAACGGCAAACATCCGTGACGGCTCTATGTTCACAGCAGACATGGCCATACAGAACGTCATAGGCGATTCTTTCCGGGGAGCAACCTGGGTAAGTATTCACAATGGAGGCGGTGTAGGCTGGGGCGAGGTGATCAACGGCGGCTTCGGTATGCTCCTCGATGGTTCACCTGCTGCTGAGCGAAGGGCAAAATCCATGCTCTCCTGGGATGTAGGCAATGGTCTTGCCAGAAGAAACTGGGCGAGGAACCAGGGTGCGATCTGGGCTGTCAAGCAGGCCATGAAAATGGAGCCCCTTATGAAGGTAACCATACCAGAAATTGCCGACGATGAAGTTGTGGATATTTTCAACAGCTGATGAAGTACAAGGCAGTTCTGTTTGACCTGGACGGTACCCTGCTTGACTACAGTGTGGCACAGAAAAAAGCAACAGGCAACAGAGCAGAGTATTTCAAACTTGTAAACTCCCCGGAGGATCAAAGCTATGAATCCCGGGGAGTTCCCTTGCCAGCCTCTCCTGAAATGAAAACCGCATTTATCAAAGCCGGTGTTCAGAAAAACCCGGAAGAGTTTCTTAACAACTACTTCAACAAACTCTCACAACACGGCATACTTATCACAGGCGCACTGCAGATACTGGAGAAACTTCACAAACAGGTGAAACTAGCTGTGGTCTCGAACGGACACAGCGATGTGCAGCTTCCCAGAATGAAGAAAGCTGGAATAGTCCGCTTCTTCCCCCACTGCTTTTTCAGCTACGACACAGGCATTGCGAAACCAGACCCGGAGATTCTTCACATGGCCATGAAAACTCTGGAAGCAAAACCTGAAGAAACACTGTTCATTGGAGACAGCACAACCTCCGACCAGCCTGCGGCACGCGCTGCAGGGATAGACTTCTTCCTGTTCAAAGGCAGCTTCAACAACCCGGAACTACAGACCTGTTTAAGGCACGTATAGCTCTGAATCAGTACTGCATAATGATTTTTCCAAAGATTCCCGTATGAAAACAGTCCACACATCGCATGCAGAAACAGTTTTTTACTGATTTTTTTATAATGAGTTCAAAGCTCCGTATGCACATTTCATTCTGTAAAAAACAGCTACAACAGAAAGCACAAATGCTACCACCATGCTGATCGGTATCCAATGACTGAATTCAAGCCTGTCATAGTAAATAAAATACGCTAATAGCAACAGAAGACCCATACTGATATTGAGTGTCTGGTAAAACTTTGCCACAACTCTTGCAACGGCATCATGCTTTGCTCCTGAATCCCTTAAACTGGCACGACCACAGAAAAGCAACCTTCTCCGGGTACGTTTATGCTTCGATGTATGCTCCGTTACTAAACATCCAATAGATTCAATCAGTAATCCTGCAATTTGCTGAAACAGGGCAATGGCAATAATCACGCTTGTACAAACAATGGCGGAACTGTCAATTTGACTAAGTGCAACAGTATCCAACCTGGAACTTGGTTCTAGAACCAACAATAATCGCCATATACCGAAAGTAAAAAAACCAGGAAGAAGTAATGTAAGAGTAACCCATATATTATTTGCTAACGGAGCAAGCACCATACTATTCCTCCCTGCAGGTCTTTAAATACACTTTATAAGGCATCTTATCATACCGTTATAGAATACATATCTCAGTACTTGCAGTCAAGAATAGTACACACCACTGTCAAAGTCATTCAGAAGTTAATTGTATACTCTCCCCAATTCCGCAGGAAGTAATAATGCCAGAAGCCCCCCCGGAGGAACAGAAACACTCCCCAGATTGCGGCATAGAAGTCTTCTCCAAGTCTTGTATGGAAAGCAGGAAGCGCTATAAGTGTCCATAATCCTGCATTGGCATGTACTATGAGAAGCAAATGAAGTTCTCTCTTATCCGGCTGGCCTCTTCATTTTCACTTCAGAAGAGTCTAAATACTGAACAGGTACAAGATAATCAGTTACTGACTGATGCCATACAGATAATCAAGACTTCCGGCATAGTAAGCTCTGCTGTTAACAACACCGTTCTCTGTTGCTTCCTCCATTCGGTACACAACTCTGACCCAGGTTCCGGGAACCAGCCTGTTCACCTGTACATTCTTTGTCATGTGCAGGCAGGCCGGTGTTAGTATCATGAAGCGTACGATGGTTCCACTTTCGTCGGAAACTGAAAGGTATGCCTGCAGACTGTATCCTTCCAAAGCTCTTTCCCATGACTGTTGGTTCCACTCAGTTACTGTACCGGTGAAAACTCCGGATGAATCTGTTTCGTTGAATTGCTGTTCGGAACAGTCAAATCGATTTTTATTTTTATAGTAATACTGTGACTGGTAACATGTATTTGTTACCTGAAGCAACAGACACACAATCATCAAGTGCAGATACCACACAATAAACACTCCTCTCCGTAGCGCTTCATTCCTCATTGGGCTTATTTCGGGCATCACCCTGCAACACAGGAAACTGTATAAGCACACATCAATCACTAATAAGGAGAGCAGGCGAAACCTAAATACATTTTCAAGAAAAACAACCCCTGAAACAAAGCTGCAGCGGTTGGAGTGCATTCATTGAAGCTGATCTCAATTGCCCAGACTGGTCATTTTTCCTCTGTCTTTGCATATTGCGGGTGAAGTTACACTACAACACAGGAAGGATTACGATGAAAACACTTATCGTTCTGGCAGTGGTTACTGCTTTCGCCTTTGCAGGCTCAACAGAATTCGGCCCTCAGATTGGCTACTGGATTCCCACAGGCGATGCCGGGGATGCTTATGCTGGTAACTTCTACTTCGGCGGACAGTTCCTGTCGCACATGCCTACTTTTGCCGTTGAAGGCTCCATAGGCTACACTTCTCTCAAAACCGACCCTGAAATTGCAACTTTCTCAGGTAGAATAATTCCCATCACCCTTGGTCTTCGCGGTTACTCCGGTATGCTGTACGCGGCTGGCGGTGTCGAACTCGATATGGTAAAAACAGAGGTTGAGATTCTTGGCGTTGTCCAGGAGAATTCCGACAGTAAATTCGGCGGATACATCGGTGGCGGTCTTATCACACCTCTTCCCAATGTGGCGGATGTTGATGTAAGTGTCAGAGCGCACTTTGTTGACTTTGACGATATGTGGATCGGTCTTGGAATCGGGCTGAACTTCTAGCACGGATGAAACAATAAAGGGTGGCCGTATGGTCACCCTTTTTCTTTCCACAGCAAAAACACGAAAGGGTACACAATGAAAGCTCTTATTGTTGTTACAGTTCTTGCAGCTGCTTCTTTTGCAGGTATCGTCGAGTACGGTCCTCAGGTTGGGTACTGGTCACCGACAGGCGATGCCGGTGATGTATATTCCGGTAATCTGTACTTCGGCGGTCAGGTTGTAATTCATCTTCCGATGATTGCTGCCGAAGGTTCTGTGGGCTACCTTTCCCTTAAACACGATGTTGAGATTGCCGGTTATTCCGGATACATCATTCCTGTAACCGCAGGTATCAGAAGCTACATGGGCCCCATGTACGCCGCAGGCGGCCTTGAAATGGATATGCAGAAAGAAGATTTTGCCGCAGGTGACAGCACCAGTAATCAGTTCAGCGGCTACATAGGTGCCGGAATTGTGCCTGCTGTTCCATTTGTAGCAGACATTGATGCCAGCGTAAGGCTGCACTTTGTTGACTTCAGCGATATGTGGGTTGGTGTTACAGTAGGGCTGAATTTCTAGACAAACAGTTGTTTCATCTAGAAGGCGGCCACTTCAGCGGCTGTCTTCTTCTCTTTAAGGATATGACTCTTCAGGCCGTTTTCTGTAGTGCAGAAGAAACAGAAAACTGGCGGTTGTGAAGAAAAGGAAAGACAACAGGAAATTTGCAGTAAAACCCAGATACTTCATAACAACACTGCCAAGCACTGGAGCAAAGAAACCCCTCATAGCAGTTGCTGTAACATGAAGCCCCTGATAGGTAGCAGTTCTTCCTTCAGGCGCGAAAAACATACTGGACATGTTCCATGAAAGAACGACGCCGGCAATACCGATTGCGAATGCCGCCCACGCAGCGTAGTAAAGCGGTATGCCAACCGAAGGGAACAGGCTGCTTCCCACAAGCAGGAGGGGAAACCCAGCAAGAATGAAACACACAACCCCAGTAAACTTAAATGGGTGAAGCTTGTCCATCTTTGCCCCCAGAAACGGAGCCAGAAGCAGAAGGCCAAGCTGCCCGATAACACCTTTTGCCAGGGCATACTGTTCGTAAGACAAACCCAGAACTTCCTGTGAATAAAAAGGGATCGCCGGCTGAACAGTCATGAAACCAAAACCGTAGATCATGAAAAATGCCTCAAACTTGAGGAATTCCCTGTCGCCTTTCAGAACCTGACCAATACTTCTGAAGAAATCGCCAAGGTTTGACTCTGCAACTGCCACAGGGTCTTTCATTCCTCTGGCCATAAAGCCCATTACAACAGCTTGTGCACTGCCCATAACACCTTCAACAACAAACAGCCACCTGTAGTACAAGAAGTCTGCATCGAGCAGCGCACCAACAACCATTGCAGCAGGAAGGGCAAACAGGTTGAGGGCTGTCATTGTCCACCCGAACAGCAGCCCCCTGTGACCCTTCTTGTACCTGCTGCGCATTACAGCGTTCTGCCCCGGTATTACCAGGCTGTTGCTGCTGAAGTACAGAAACAGCAGAATCAACATGAAATTCACACTGCCGGAAAAGAACATCAGGGCAATAGGCAACCTTAAAACTGCTCCCGCAAAAATAGCCGTTGAATGTTTGTTGCTGCTGTCTACAAAGTGGCTTACTACCACGCTGAACAGGTTGCTAACAGGCCATATCATAGCCAGAAGGGTAATTTGAACAACACTTGCACCAAGGCCGTTGGTTGCTATGTAGTCGTGATTCATCATCACACCCACAGCAACAGCACCCAGTATCTGGCTTATCAGATGAAGTTTGAATGCACCCTTTTCGTCGGCGGTAAGAGACATTGCAAAAAGCGAGCGATCCGCCAGATCAGGTGGTACCGATCTTCTGTTAAAAAACAAGTTTACTCTCCCGGTACAATGCCCATTTTTTCAAGAGCTCTGATTACTTCAGCGGCGGATTCTTCAGGGGTTTGCAGGTCTGTATGCAGGTGAACTTCAGGGCTCTCCGGTGCTTCATACGGAGCACTGATTCCAGTAAAGGAAGGAATGATTCCTGCTCTGGCTTTCTTGTAAAGACCTTTGGGATCTCTTTCTTCAGCCACAGCCAGGGGAGCGTCAACAAACACTTCCACAAAATCCCCTTTGTTCTGTATTTCTCTAGCCCTGTTCCGGTCTGCAGTGTAGGGGCTGATAAAGGCAACAAGGTTAATTATCCCAAAACTGGTAAACAGCCTGGAAACCTCACCAATTCTGCGGATGTTTTCAGTTCTGTCTTCAGGAGAAAACCCAAGATCACTGTTCAAGCCCTGCCGAATATTATCCCCGTCAAGGATTACCGTACGTATACCTCTTGCATGAAGCATTCTTGACACATAGTTGGCAACCGTTGACTTCCCGGAACCACTGAGGCCGGTAAGCCAGATAGTAGCACCTTTGTGGTTGTTGAGTTCTTCAATGTCTTCTCTTCCAGTTGTGTGGTCGTGCCATGTAAGATTTCTATCTGCCGGTGTGGTCATAGGTTCTCCTTATTGTTTTCAGTATTGGGGTGGAAATATACAAATGTTGGTCAACGCAGTGGTGAATTCCGTATTTTAGCGTAGTAGATAATCAAAACCGCTGCAGGAGGAAAAATGAAGAACAAGGAAGCCGTAATCAAACAAAACCTGAACAACTGCCTTACAGAAACCGCAGACCTTGGAATAGGCAGCTGTAAAAGAGGCAAAGTTCGGGATATCTACGATCTTGGCAACAGGCTTCTGCTTGTAACAACCGACAGACAGAGCGCGTTCGACCGTGTTCTTGCATCAGTTCCCTTCAAGGGGCAGGTTTTGAACAGAGTAAGTGCGTGGTGGTTCCGTCAGACGGAACACATAGTTCCAAACCATGTAATCAGCATTCCCCACCCCAATGCCACGCTGGGTAAAAAGATGGAAGTGTTCCCTGTTGAGTTTGTTATGAGGGGGTACCTTACAGGAAGCAGCAGCACAAGCGCCTGGACCCTTTACAACAGAGGAGACAGAAACATCTGCGGAAATGTGCTTCCCGACGGAATGGTGAAAAATCAGAAGTTCCCTGTAGCCCTGATAACTCCTACAACAAAAAGCGATGTACACGATCAGTCGATCACACCTGAAGAAATTATTTCCTCAGGACTGATGTCACAGAATGACTGGGACAAGGCATCGATGATAGCAAAACAGCTTTTTGCGTTCGGTGTTGAAACTGCTGCTAAAAGAGGCCTTATACTGGTTGATACAAAGTACGAGATGGGAAAGGATGAGAACGGCAACATCGTTCTTATCGATGAAATACACACGCCGGACAGTTCCCGTTACTGGCTTGCAGAAAGCTTTGAGGAACGGCTTTCAAAGGGTCTTGAGCCCCAAAACATCGACAAAGAGTTCCTGCGCCTTTGGTTCCGCGACAACTGCGACCCATACAAAGACGAAACCCTTCCCCAGGCCCCGGCCGACCTTGTAACAGAACTTTCTTCAAGGTACATAACCCTGTTTGAGATGATAACAGGTGAGGAGTTCGAACCGGTTGAAGGCGACCCTGCACAAAACCTTGTTAGTGCGGTAAAGGAGCTCTGATCAACAGTGAACACCTACAGGTTTGAACCGTTCGAAGAGAGCAGAGATCTTGAACGGGTTCTGGGCTGGCTTGTGGAAACCAAGCAGTTAGTTGGAATCGAGGTTGATGTTTCTTTTGAACGGGAAGAGTACTTCAAGGCTATGAGAACTGTACAGTCGCGGGACCGAGAATTCTGTTCAATGCTTCTTTTAAACAACCGTCAGGTTGGCTATGTATCAGCTTTCCCCATGAAAAAGCATCCGGAAAATGCGTGGCTTGATTTCTGCTACCTGGTTCCAGAGGTAAGGGGAACAGAGGCGTCCGGTCTTGTTGCAGACAGGATCAATCGAATGGCTGCAGACAACGACTGCAAAGCAATCTATCTCACTGTTCACCGTAAGAACTCCCGAGCTGTTCGGTTCTACGAGAAGAACGGCTGGAAACTAGACAAACTCAAAGACAACGAGTTTCAGCGAATGAAGAAAACTCTTACCTGATAGTTCTGTGCATACTGCGTCAATGAACTGCAGTGTTGACACAGAATTTATATTGCCTGTAGCGGAACTCTTAATTTGACTGCAGAGGCAACATGGAAAAAGAAAACAAACCGGAACTGAAGCTGTCTCCTTTCGGCAGCCTGTTCAGGTTCATCGGGCTGTGGCTGGGTTTTACCGGTCTTTATGCCGCGTTTTCCGTGTGCCCTTTCTGCGGCCAGCCAGGATGCCCTGTCGGGCTTGCCACCTCAGGCGCTGTCGGCGGTTTCTTCACTCTGTGCTTCCATGACTGGAAGCGTCTTCTGGCTTACCTGCGAGACAGAAACAAGCAGAACCATATTCATTGCTGATGGCTGCCGATTGATTCTGCTCCGTTTTTCAATGGGGTGTATAAACACCAACGCTTTCAGGTATTTGTCGAGTGTCTTAGCAGATTGTCTGTCGCAATCCTGGACAGGCGGTCACACTACTCAGTAACAATTAGCATCGCTGAAAACAGCTATAGTTTAAGACATTTATTTTGTCGCATCCAATATCATTTGCTCTGATGGCATAATAAATCTTTTGCCTCCGTTCAACCAACCTCCGAGGCAATCCTCGGGGCATTACTGGTCGAACTTACACGCCCTACGGGCAGACGCAGTATTTGCTGGTGCGGAAGCAGCCGGGAATTGAACCCTCCTCTGGATTAATATCTTACATCCAATTTTACATGACCAGTTTTTATAGTCTTTATTCCTTATTTTTACACATAGCACACTTTTTATTTCCGCATGTTTTGCATACAAAAAACATTACTTCAATACTAGCAATTATTACCAACATCCAAAAAATATTAAAATACATATTTTTCCTATACAGCCAATATTGCGGCAACACAATCATTAATACAACAGGAATAATTGCAACTACAATATCAGCTTTTGTATATGCTCTATTCTTATACTTCACAACTTGGGATATTAAACCCGGAAAAAAGTGTTTGCAATTGCTACGAATTGTACATTTTGTGCAATAAGTAAATGATATAGACATAAACCCCAAAACGACAACCGATGCATAAAATACACCCAGCATAACTGATTCTTTGAGAATAGTATAATCGCCAATTCCAAGTGCGATAAGAAATATCGATATGCTAATGTATCCGTGTGTATTAATTTTATCCATTATTCCTCCTTATTGTGTAATTTTTATCAATACATAATTCATTTATTTCATGTTACTCTTGCATTTGCCTTACCTCTTTTTGTACGACAAACAACGGTTTGAATATGGTTCTTTTGGCATTTCAACGCTCACAATTCTCAATTTACCACCATGTTCATTCACCGCTAATATCTTCATTTTTAGCACTATTCGCCAAATACACTAGACTTATTGCTGGCCAGCTGGGCATTTCCTCTTCAATCTATTTTCATATTCTTGTTTAATAAATGTGGATGTTCCCTGACACTTGTCACAGAGTGCCTTATTGACTCGACACGGTAAATCCAGATATTACAAACGCAATATTGAATGTGTATTACTGTTTGAAAAAGGGAACTGACTATGAAAATTAGTATTGTGTTTGCGGTGGTTATGGTTTTATCTGCAACAGCTCTGTCTCAAACTGTGGTAAGCGGCAGCCAGTCCGGCATCTGGACTGCTGCGGGTTCACCGTATCAGGTAACAGGAGATATAGTTGTACCATCTGGGCAGACCCTGGAGATACAGCCGGGGGTTGAAGTTAACTTTCAGGGGCACTACAAGTTTTTGGTTAACGGACAACTGAACGCACACGGCACGGAAGCAGACAGTGTTCTGTTTACTGCAGATAACCAGGCAACTGGCTGGAGTGGAATAAGAATCGATTCGGATGAAATTGCTGTTCTGTCCTTCTGCCGCATTGAGTTTGGAAAAACATCAGGCTCATACCCTGATAATCACGGCGGCGGGCTGGCTCTGCTTGCATCAAATGCAACCGTTTCAAACTGCACATTTGCAGACAATGACGCCACAGGCGAAGACAATGGTATGGGTGGTGCCGTGTACGCGTACAACACTGATGGAACAACCTTCACAAACTGTGTTTTCCTCAGAAATCACGCATACGGTGAAGGCGGAGCAATCAAGTACACCGGCAGCCTCAACACAGAGGTAACAGGGTGCAGGTTTATAGAAAACAACTGCCTCTACGGCGGAGGGGCCATTTCATGCTACATGGTTACTGCGACAAAGATGACTTACTGCCTGTTTGCCGGGAACCACACTACCTACTCTAACGGCGGCGTGCTGAACACTCTGGGCAGCGGGAACACTGTGTACTTTATCAACTGCACACTTTCCAACA
>Ga0256845_1001251_pt1 | contig 20815 bp, 18 predicted proteins | sample RiftiametaG_FD_189101 | JGI IMG/M metagenome (GOLD analysis project Ga0256845, IMG submission 189101) | Tube worm associated microbial communities from hydrothermal vent at the East Pacific Rise, Pacific Ocean - Riftia | ecosystem: Host-associated > Annelida > Integument > Unclassified ...
ATATCCTCTACCTGTTTTATATTGGCTCTAATATTAATATTTTTATAGTTATTTTTCAATATTTTTTTGACCTCTTTTTTTAGTTCTATCAACCCCAATAAACTAACTACACTTATCTCTAACTGCTCATCCTTGTGAGAGTTTATATCATAAGCCAACTTTACTAATGCTTCATCTATAGAGTCACTCTCTTCCAATAGATTCTCAATCTCCAAAAGTGATATTCTCTTTCCCGAAATTTTAATGATTTGGGACTCTCTACCCAATAGTCTAAAAGAGTCACCCACTATCTCTATAATATCCGTTGTTACAAATGGTCTCTCAACCCTCTTTAGGCTATCTTCTATCAAAAAATCTGAAATATAAGCAGACTCTACACAGAGATGGTTATCTTTTTGGGTTATCTCTACACCCTCTAGTGGTCTCCATAACTCATCATCATTGATTTTATAGGCAATCCCACCCGTCTCTGTTGAACCAAAGAGTTGGTAGATACTACACCCTATCTTATCTATTAGAGATTTAGCTACCTCTGGATTTAGTTTTCCTGTTGAACTTAAAAAAGTTATATTTGGATGCTCTCTCTCTATCTTTAGTTTATTGAGTACTTTTAAAAATACTGGATTTGTGATACAGAGTGTTTTTTTATCTTCTGCTAATGCTATAAGCTCATGAGGTAAAAACTCCTCTTTTAAAACTACATCAGCACCCAATGCTCTTGGTAACAGTACCCCTGCCAAAAAACCATAAATATGTATAAGTGGCACAGTCACAATGACTCTATCAAAACCACAAGGAGCAAAAAGCTTACTAAGAGTCTCAAGCTCCTTGATGATATTGTCTCTACTCTTTAAAGCACCTGTTGGTTCACCTGTCGTTCCTGATGTAAAAAATATCGCACTACTATTATCAGGTAGTATATCAAGTTTTAGCTTATCTACTCTAGGCTTAATAGAGCTTATATTCTTATCATAGAGTATAGGCACTATCTCTTCATCAAAAGCTCTATGCAAAGATAGATAGAGCCTCTCTTTGGTCATATCAAAATCAGGCAACTCCACACTTTGGCTATACTCTAGCTCTCTTCTCTCTCCACTAGGAGATATATAGATTACTCTATCCACTCTTTTACCCTTTTTGAAAATGATTTATCAAATAGATAAGCCACAAAAACACCACCATAAATAGCAGAGTTTCTCTCTTTGAGTGGACTATCACCACATATAGTATCTGTTAGGTCATAGTGTCTTATGTATGCACCTGCCCAGACCCTCTCAAACTTTTTAGAGATACCAAAAGAGGTCTTGTATCCACTATATCCTGCTTGGGCTTTGTAGTACTCTCGTGTAGGGGTTACATGCTCTTGCTCTACACCGTATATATAGTTATTGTATCGCTTATCAGTCCAAACTCCACCAGTATGAAGTTGAAATAGATACCCCTGCTCACTCTTATACTCTATCTTGGCTTTGAACTCATATAGATAACCTCTATAATCAACTCCTTCAAAGTCGGTAGAGACCACAGCACGAATAGGCAAATCAAGTTTGAAACTAAATGCTCCATCATCATAGAGACGATAGACCAAAGCAGGACCAATCTCACCTGCTGGGTCTAGGTCATCCATCCCCTCTCTAGCTCCCGAGCTATTTACTGGTAAAGAGCCACTCAAGCTCAATCGCATACTTAGCCCATCTATAGAGAATAGTTGCTGTTTAATACCATCTGTGTCAATGTCAAGTTTTTCACTATGATAGTCTATAAATGGAAAAGGGACAATCAAATTATTAGTATGGTTAGAGCCTAAGTAGTCAGGATAATAGATATCCCCAACCCCAATACCCAAATCCAATTCTGATGTATAACCTAGAGCCGATAGAGTCAAAAAGAGTACAAGTTGTTTTTTCATAAAAAGATTATATCTTTTTATTACCTAAAAATTAATAATCCTATTTAACTTTTTGAGGAATAGATAGAAACTCCTCAACCTCAATCCCAAATATAGAGGCATAAATAGAGGCTCGTCTATCAGACATCTTCTCAAATATCTCTCTTTTAAAATCCCGTCTAATAGTCCATTTAAAAAAACCTGTAGTCTGCGATAGAAGAGATAAATCCATTCGACTACTATACATATGGTACTCCAACCAAGAGACTAAACCTCTATTGGCTCTATCCCACGCCTCATTGGCAAGTCTCTCAAACTCCTCAACAGCTTGGGTTGTCACTATCTCCTCTATACTCCAACCCTCTGAAGCTACTCTACCATACTGTCCATCATCACCTATAGCATAGAGAGCTTTTCTATTTCCACCTAGGGTTTGATTTCTCTCTTGTGGTACATCTTGTTGTCTCACTCTACACCACCTCTAGGAGCATAAATGAGCTAGAGAATCTACCACTCTCTGGAACATAGCATAAAATCTTCTCTCCTATAGAGAGTCTATTTGAGTGAAAAAGCTCTTCTAGCATAATGTAGATAGAGGCTGAACCAGTATTTCCACACTTGGATAGATTGGTAAACCACTTCTCTTGTGGTATCTCAAAATCTATTTTTTTTAGGCTCTTGTACACCTCATCTCTAAAATACTCTGATGAGTAGTGAGGCAAAAACCAATCAACCTCACTAGCAGATAGTTCTCTCTTTTTCAAAGCTCTTTTTAGTGTTCTCTCTACAGTAGTTTTTACAACCTTATCATTGAGTAGCTTTACATCCTGTTTGATACTAAATAGTGAATCAGCCAACCACTCCTCCTGTGAAAACTCCCTATAACCTACTAATTCTCCATCTATTTTTTTAGCTCCTGCATACATACAGACCTCCAACTCATTTGCAAAAGAGGAAATCTCTATCCATTGAATCTCTAGTGATATACCACTACTATTTGGTCTATCTCTAAGCAACATTGCACCTGCTCCATCACTTAACATCCATCTTAGGAAATCCTTCTCAAAAGCTATCTCTGGTCTCTTCGCAAACTCCTCTTCACTAATCTCGCTCTCTCTTTTGAAGTTTTTAGCATGTAAAATAGTAGAAGCTACCTCCGAACCTGTAGCTACGGCTATACGGCTCTCCTCACTCTTGACACTTAGATAGGCATGTTTTAGTGCTGTAATACCTGATAGACAAATCCCTGCCGTTGCAATAACTTCACATGGAGCAGATGCCAACTCACCATGAACCATCACTGCATGATTTGGCATAATTTGGTCAGGAATAGTAGTACCACAAGCCAAACACTCTATTGTATCCAAATCCAAATCCAAATCTCTAATAGCCAAGGCTGTTATTTGAGCATTGTTATAGATGATATTTTGCTCTTTGTCTATCACATAATATCGCTGTTTTATACCATTGCTTCTTAAAACTATCCTCCTCGCACGAGATGGTTTGCCTCCTATTTTACCCAAGACATCTTCCATCTCACTATTACTTATCGGTTCATTTGGCAAAAACTTTGCAATACTATTAATATAAACCCTATTCATTCCACTCCATTTTATCCATAAATAATTGGTAAAATTTCTTTTTTACCTTAAAAATTGAATTATAGCATAAACTATACATTATTTCTCGGGTCAAGCACAGTCTGAACTCTATCAGAAAATAGATTCGCTGCCAAAACCAAAACAAACATAAAAATAAAAGCAGAAAATAGAGACCACCAAACCATAGGCTCTCTAGCCATCTCTAATCTAGCTTGATTAATCATATTGCCCCAAGAGTGCATAGTAGGGTCAACTCCAACACCTACATATGATAGTACAGCCTCGGCTAAAACCAATCCCGAAAAATCAAGTACAACAGCAATTAGTATAATGTGCATCAGATTTGGGATAATATGTTTACGAATAATCCCAAATTTACTAACACCAAACGCCTTGGCCGCTGTTACGAAATCTACTTGTGAAATCTTTAGAGTCTCTGCACGAAGAAGCCGACAAAGCCCAGTCCAAGAGGTCACCCCCAATATAATAATCAAAAAGAGCAGACGCAAATCAGACCTCTCTTGGGTTGTCTCAAACCATTGGGGGTTATTATCCATTACTACTTGCATTAGTAGTACAGCAGCGGCGATAAGTAGTACGGATGGAATAGAGTTTAGAGTAGTATAGATATATTGAATAACATCATCTATCCAACCTCTAAACAGCCCTGCACTCACCCCTAGAGTAATAGCCACAGGTAACATCAACAAAGTAGTCAAAATCCCTATAAGTACACCTGTTCTAATGCTCTTTAGACTCTGATATAGCACATCTCCACCCACCTTATCAGTCCCCAATACATGATAATCAAAACTCATTATATAGAGCCATGAAAATATAACTATAATCAGAGACAAGACTATATAAGCTGTATGCCAAGGTATATCCTCTCTCCATCCTCTCTTTTTACGCCAAAAGATATGAGATATAACCAATATAGCACTAATCAATCCCCCCACCACAAGAGCAATAAACGAAGAGAGCAAAATTCCATCATCTTTGACATACTTCAATGGCAAATTGACCTGCTGTGTGACTCCATCTATAACTACTATAGATTTGGCATACTCTCTAGTAGCAAAAGGTGCAGAGTAAGTTCTCTCACTCTCTTTGATACGATGCTCAAAAGCCATATCTAGCAGACTAACCATATTACCCTGCTCTGCTACTCTAAAATGTACCGAATCTAATAGTGCAAAAAGTAGATAAAATAGCAATATTATTGCTGATGCCATTGCGATTGAGGACTTGAATATAGTATGCCACTGTTTTTGAATCTGTGGAGAACGAGAGACCACCCACCCTAGAGCCAATAGTGCAAAAACCAAAATCCAAACCATAATATCTGTCCATAGTAGTGTTAGTCTCATAATCAATCTTTTTTTAAAATGTATTTTATCTTAAATAAGCTATAATTCTCCCCCACCAAAATGGGGCATTAGCTCAGCTGGGAGAGCGCTTCGCTGGCAGCGAAGAGGTCATCGGTTCGAACCCGTTATGCTCCACCATATTCAAATTTACTAGATTAACAGAGAAAAAATAATATGATAAATCTAAAAATAATAAAAAAATATAAGGTATTTTGTTAATTTAAATATAATTAAACAGTATTAAGCTTAAACTAAGCTGAATTTCAGAAGTACTTAAGCTTTTTCTGCTATAATCCCACTCACAAAATAAAATCCCCAAGGAAACAACATGAAATTGACATCTGTCATGAAACCTCATGAAGTGCAGAGAGATTGGATTCTCATCGACGCTGATGGTAAAACATTTGGTCGTATCTTAACAGAAGTAGCTACCTATCTTAGAGGTAAACACAAACCATCATTTACACCAAATGTAGATTGTGGTGATTATGTAGTTATTATCAATGCAGAAAAAGCTAAATTTACAGGAAATAAACTAGATGCAAAAGAGTATTTTACTCACTCTGGTTATTTTGGTTCAACAAAAAGCAAAAAACTTTCAGATATGATAGAAAATAGTACAGAGAAACTATATAGATTATCTGTTAGAGGTATGCTTCCAAAGACAACTCTTGGTAAAGCAATGCTAAAAAAACTAAAAGTCTATGTAGGCCCTGAACACCCTCACACAGCACAAATTAACAAAGGAGCATAAGAATGGCAAAAACAATCTATGCAACAGGAAAAAGAAAATCAGCTATCGCTAAAGTATGGTTAACACCAGGAAGTGGTCAGATGATTATCAATGGTAAAACACTTGACCAATGGTTAGGTGGACATGAGACTTTGAAGATGAAAGTTAGATTGCCACTAGAGGCTACAAAACAACTAGACTCTGTAAATATTACATCTACAACTCTAGGTGGTGGTTACTCAGCTCAAGCAGATGCTGTTAAACACGGAATTACAAAAGCTCTAGTTCAGTACGAAGAGTCTTTTAGAGCTATTCTCAAGCCTATGGGGCTTCTCACTCGTGACTCCAGAGTTGTTGAGAGAAAGAAACCAGGGAAGAAAAAAGCGAGAAGGTCTCCACAGTTCTCAAAAAGATAATCTATATCTCATCAAACATTGGCTCTTTGCCAATGTTAATAATCTTCTGCTAAAATTCAAATTATGAAAAAAATAGCGTTGACACTAATCTTATATATCATATCACTAAATGCACAGACTCAAAACTTCAAAGAGACAAAATTTGTAGAGGCGCTAGAGTTATATACCTATCGCGATGGCAATATCTCTTATGATGGGAGAGAGACTATTGTAAAGTATAGAGATGGAAAAACTATTACAAAAATAGATAATAACTTGAGTGTAAGAGATGAGAAAAATGAACTCCTAACAACTATAGATTTGAACAAAAAGCCTGAAATTGCACTCTATTTTAGACTATCAAAGGCTCTCTTTTCAAAAAACTTTGATAACCTAAAAGAGAATTTTGATGTAGAAAAAAATGGAAAAAAGTATGAATTTAAACCCAAAGATGATACAAAAGAGGTAATCTCAAATATAGAGCTATCGCTAAAAGAAGATGACTCTGTAGACTTTTTTGTTATTAACTTCACCAATAGAGACCATATAAAAATTGAAGCGAAATAGTCCATTTATTATATATCTACTAAGTGTAGCTATCTCTGTTTTTCTATTTTCACCTACACATATTACTACCAATATGCTCTCGATATTTCAGAGTGATGCAAATATCGAAAAACTAAAAAGACTCAATAGCTTTGAGACCTCATCAACACTATTTGTGACTATTAGAGGTTTTACTACCCAAAATAGAGAGAGACTAATATCTATAGAAAAAGAGCTAAAAACCCTCCCTTTTATAAAAGATACCAAACTAAACCTCTCCAAGATAGAGATTTCGGATTATCTCAAAAATAACTACTTCCTTTTGAGCGAATTCAAACCTATAGATATAGAACCCAAAAATATCCAAAATAGAGTCCAAAAGCTAAAAAAGGGGCTTATAGATTCACTTATCTATCAACCTATAGATAAGAATGACCCTTTTCATCTATTTAATTTTAATATATTTTCTAGTGACAAGCTAGGCAGAGATGGTTATCTAACACTTGGTGAGTATGGCTATCTGCTCACAGCACAGTTAGATAGTAAGATGAGTGATATGAAGAGTGCTAAAGAGATAGAACAAGAGTTATCATCTATCTTTGTAGAACAAGATGATGTAGTTGCCTTTTCGACTCTCTTTTTTACAGCACAAAACTCAACTATTATAGAGTCATCTGTTCATACTATCTTGTATATCTCTTTTGCACTATTAATTGTACTATTTTTTCTGACACTTAGAGACTATAGGGTTCTCATAGCAAATACAATTACCTTGGCTAGTTCTATATTTGTAGCGTTAGGTATCTCTACAGCTATCTTCTCAGAGCTATCTATCTTCACCTTAGCTTTTGGTTCGGCTATTAGCTCTATCTCTGTTGATTATCTATTTCATAACTATTTTCATCTACAGTATCTAAAAAAAGAGGTTAATAGAGCTATACTTATAGGTTTTTTTACTACAGCACTCGGTTTTATGATGTTGCAATTTGTCTCTTTTCCTCTTATCTCTCAACTCTCTGTTTTTGCACTAATTAGTCTAGGGTTTTCATATTTTCAGTTTACCTTTATCTATCCATATTTTGGATTTTCTCCAAAATCAAATAGGTTAAATCTTGACTTTGTATCAAATATCAAGACGATTTTGCCAATCAATGCTATTTTCCTATTCTCTATCTTGACGATAGTATACGCAGGAGCTACAATAGAGTTCGATTACAATCTAAAAAACCTAGATTATGACAACCAAGAGCTAAAAGCAAAACAGGCTATTATTCAAGATAATATACCACAAAAGACTACCATACTAATAGAAGCAAATAGCGTAAACCAACTAATAGATAGAGCCTATCAACTACAAAAGCTGATACCATCAACAAATGCTATCTCCAAACTAGCACTTACAGATAAGCAATTCAGAGATAAAAAAGAGCAGATAGAGAGTTATGATTTTAAGAAGCTCAAAGAGCTACTAAATATCAGTGCCAAAAAACTAGGATTCAAAGATGGATATTTCTCTTCATCTTATGATTTTATAGAGAGTATACCTAAGCACTATAGTATAGATTTAAAAACATTCAAAAATCTAAGTTATGAGATAATAAAGAGAGATAATAGATACTACACTATAGCTACGATAGATAAATCCGATATAATTAACTTAAAAGTTATAGAGGGAATCTACCCCATAGAGACATCTAAACTGATAAAAGAGACAACCAAAAAGATGTTTGATAGTCTGCTCTTTTATCTCTTTGTAACATTTTTCTCTATTGTTGTGATTATCTCTTTTGTCGTTAGAGAAAAAACTATCCTAGCATTAAATTTTATACTCTTTCCTATCGCTATGATACTACTCTATCTAAGTTTTGTCTCTATAAATATTATGCATCTATTCTCAATCATTATTATAATAGTCGCAGGGATAGATTATGGTATCTATATGAGCCAAGAGAACTCAAAAGAGACCAAAGAGGCTATATTCTACTCTCTCTTTACCTCTTTTGCTGGGTTTGGAATATTAGTACTAAGTAGTATAGGAGCTATACACTCTATAGGAGTTGTGATTACTATTGGGATTTTGTCTATACTCTTTTTGGTGCTTTTTTTAAAAATTAAATCTACAAGGACAAATATATGAAAAATGGAGATAACATTACAGCACTAGATGCTCAATTTGAGGCTCAAAAGATAGCCTTTGCACCTGTAATATTTCAAGTAGTACGAACAATGAGAGAGCTTGATATATTAAAAATCTTGGGTGACCACAAAAAAGGTCTAACAGTTGATGCTATCTCTGAAAAATCATCTATCAAACCTTATGGTATAAAAGTTCTGCTAGAGAGTGCTTTGAGTGCCTCTGTGGTAGTTGAGAATGAGGGGTTATATACTCTTAGCAAAATAGGTTTTTTTCTCCAAAATGACAAAATGATAAAGACAAATATGGATTTTAACCACTACACCAACTACAAGGCTCTATATGATTTGGATAAATCTATCAAAGAGGAGAGACCTATAGGTCTAAAAGTTTTCGGTGAGTGGAGTACAATCTATCCATACCTAAGTCAACTACCCGATGATGCTCAAAGAGCTTGGTTCAATTATGACCACTATCACTCTGATACTGCTTTTGATGATGCTATAGAGAAACTAAAAGGGTTCAATCCCAAAAAGGTACTAGATATAGGAGGAAACACAGGAAAATTCTCTATCCATTTTGCCAAAAACTCCACCGATACCCACCTAACTATCTTGGACTTGCCTAGTCAAATAGCTCTAGCCAAAAAAAATATAAGGGATAACAACTTAGAGGATAGAGTAGAGTTCTACTCTCTTGATATACTAGACCACAATAGCAAAATCCCAAATGGTTTTGATACTATATGGATGAGCCAATTCATAGACTGTTTTAGTGAAGAGGATGCTATCAAAATCCTATCAAGAGTCAAGGAATCTATGGATAAAAATAGCAGATTATGTATACTAGAACCTCTATGGGATAGACAGAGGTTTGAGGCTTCATCCTATGCTATTATCAACACCTCTCCCTACTTTACAGCTCTAGCCAATGGTTATAGCAAGATGTTTAACTCTACGGATTTATTTGATTATATCCATAGAGCAGGATTAATAGTAGAGGAGAGTTTTGATGGGTTGGGGGATACTCATACTCTTGTGAAGTGTAAAATATAAAACTTTAACCTCCAGTTTGGTAAAAAGCCCTATTGGAAATATCTTCAGAGCTATCAATAGAGTCATCCATCCATCTGTTCTCTTTGGGTTTATCTCGTAAAACAGTAGCCAAGACCTCGGATGCTCCCTCTATATTGCCCTGTTTAACATGCTCTGCTATACTCAAAGCCTCATCAAAATAGAGACATGGTATCAGCATCCCCTCTGCTGTGAGACGAATACGATTACAACTTTGGCAAAAATCATGTTTGTGTGGGTCAATCAACCCAAACTCATACTCCTCATCCAACATATAATTAAATGATGGACTAGAACCCTCTCTTCCTAGTGTTCGAATGGTATGACCCTCTTTGACCCTCTCTAATATCTCTCTACCGTGCATACCTCGCAGAGACTCAGAGGCGTGGCGATTCTCCATATACTCTATAAATCTAACTTTTAGATTTCTATCTCTACAGTACTTTATAATATCGAGTATCTCACTATCATTAATCCCTTTGAGAGGAACCATATTTATCTTGACACCCAATCCAACCTCCAAGGCTTTGTCTATACCTAGTAGAACCTGTTTTAGTACATCTTTTCCTGTTATTCTTTCGGCTACTTTTGGTTTTAGGGTATCTAGGGAGATATTTAGCCTCTTTAGACCTGCATCTTTTAATCCTTGTGCCATTCTTGGAAGTAGATAGCCATTTGTAGTTAAAGCCAAATCAATATCAGGTTTATAGTCAGAAATCATCTTGATAAACTTATCTAAATCATCTCGTAGTAGTGGCTCTCCACCTGTTATACGAATCTTATCTACCCCCTCATCTATTGCCACTTTTATAAACAAAAACAGCTCCTCAAAAGAGAGTAAATTCTCTTTTGGAACCCATGAAAAAGGCTTCTCTGGCATACAATATTGACATCTAAAGTTACATCTCTCTGTTACTGAGACTCTAAGGTAATTAACGGCTCTGCCGTGTCCATCTATAAGCATAATAATCCATCTTAAAAATTTTTATTAGATTATCCAAATGTTGATAAAAGTGAGATGATATATATTGAGATGAAGAAGATTTGAGGAGAAAGGTTAAACCCTCCTCCTCACAAGTTAAAAAAGAACTATTGATTAATAGTGGTCTTTCCACATAGCTTGTTTCCAAAGATAAGCTAAAACTGTAAAGATAATAAAGAATAAAAGAACCCAAGGTCCAGCAGCTGCTCTAGCTGGTTGGCTAGGGTCACCTGTTAACTCAAGATACTCTACAACTTTTTCCATACCATGTTCACTTAAACCAACTCTAGGCATTGCAGTACCTGCAAGTTGAGATTGAGGATTTTCCAAGAATGTATGTAGGAAATGCTCACTTCTAGCTCTAAAAATAATAGATAAATCAGGTGGAAGTTTACCAAGATAATCAGCCAAAGCACCCTGCTCTGTTGCCACTTTTTGGTCATACTTCATTCTATCTATATCTTGACCTGTTTTGATATTTGACTTAGTTTTTGGAATCTCTCCAAGTTGAGTCAATTTACCATATCTATTAGCATGACATCTGCCACAAGCCTCTGTAAATGCCTCTTTTGGAGAAACATGACCTGCTTTTTTCTCTTTTAGATATGCTACAACATTTGCAATATCTTGTGGAGCTGAAACCATACCTTTGATACTACCCATTGGGTGAGTCATTGTATCAGCATACTTATGGTCAACATTTGTAGCCATTGCAGGGTCTTTAATAAGTGCAATCAAGAAGTCTTTATCATAAATCGCTCCTGCATGGTCGAGTGATGGAGGTGTTACTCCACCCATATTTGCAGCACCATCCATGTGACAACCAGCACACATACCAAAAGTCGCTTCACCTGCTACTGCATCTCCTTTGAGCTTAGCAATCTCTTTTACTTCTGCCCAAAACTTCTTTTTAGCCTCTTTTTTATCTTTTGAGGCCTCTTCTATATCAGCTTTACCATCATATACTAGACCATGTCCCTCAACATGCTTGTGCATTTGAGAGTGAGCAAATGGCTCAACTCCCCAATATAGTATGAGAGTAAAAGCTGCTACGATACCAAGTATTTTTAACTCTTTATTCATTCTCTACTCCTTACAGCTTTTTTTCTGATTTTGTGATAATTGGTAATGCTATCCATAATATAAAGAATGTAATAGCAGCAATTAAACCAATAGTACTCCAAATACCCGCTGGTGGTAATTTACCCATAAATGTCAAGACAAGCATATCAATCAACATTGCCCAGAACCAAAAGTGAAACAGTCCTCTTCTATTTGCAGGTGCAACATTATCACTTCTATCCAAGAATGGAAGCATAAAGAATATAACCTGTGCAATAGCAAATGCGATAAGACCTGGGTCAGTTGGGAATGGTCGTAAAATCTCATAACTCCACAAAAAGTACCACTCAGGATAGATATGAGCAGGAGTTTTTAATCCATTAGCAGGGTCAAAGTTTACAGGATCCATTGCAAATTCAAAGTGGTAGAATACCAAGTAAAAGAAGAATATAAAATATATACCCATTACAAATACATCTTTTGATAAGAATACAGGACTAAATGGAATAACTTTGGACTCTTTTACCTTGCCAACTTTATAAAGCTCTGCAGCTTCACCATAATCAAAATCTTCACCATCTTGGTTATTAACATGTGGAATTCTAAGTGTTCCAAAGTGAAATACAATCGCACCAATAATCAATAGAGGCATCAAAAGAACATGAAGCATAAAGAATCTACTAAGGAAAGCTTGAGCAGGAACATAATCCCCTCTAATCCACTCAACAAAACCATCAGCGTGAAGAGAACCACCTGAGAATAGGTTTGTAATAACCATACCAGCCCAATAACTCATCTGTCCCCAAGGAAGCATATATCCAGAGAACGCTTCAGCTGAAAAGAGAACAAATAGAAGCATACCTGAAATCCAAATAAGCTCTCGTCCCTTTTTATATGAACCATAATAGATACCTGTAAACATATGAATATAGATGATTAAGAAGACCAAAGATGCACCAACACCATGAATATGTCTCCACAACCAACCATAACCAACTTCTGTCATAATAGTATAGTTTACACTATCAAAAGCCTGTTTAACATCTGGGTTATAATACATTAAAAGGAAAATTCCTGATACCAAAAGGATACCAAATGTAGCAGCAAGTACCATTCCCATAGCCCATAAAAAATTTATGTTTTTTGGAATCCAATACTCTGTCTGCATTACCTTTTTGAGTGTCTCAACAGCTATCCGTTGGTCTAGCCACTCACCAATACTTTTCGCATTTTCTATTCGTGCCATCTAACCCCTCCTACACTGGTAATGTTGTGCCATCAGCCAACATCTTTTTATACTCTGGACCAGGCTCACCAAGAACAATCTTTGTTCCATCCAACTTAAATGGAGGAATATCAAGACCTCTTGGTGGTGGAGCTTTGGTTACATCTGCTGTCGCATCATACATCCCACCATGACAAGCACACAAAAAACTCTTATCTGCTGGGTTATATCCAGGAATACATCCAAGGTGTGTACATAGACCCACACTAATGGCATAGTGTTCGCCACCAACCTCTATCAATCTCTTTTTACCCTCAGCTGACGCTTTAGATACCATCTCTTTACTCTGCTTTAGAACAAAAATTGGTTTCCCTCTCCACTTCTCAACAACCAGTTCATTCTCTTTATAATCTTTTAAATCAAGTGTTGTAAAACCTGCTGATTTGACGCTAGGGAGTGGGTCCCAAGATTTTTTCATCGCGTATAACGCACCGATACCACCCAAGGCAGTAAAACCACCTAGAGCCATACCCATGAAGTCTCTTCTACTACTCATACCTTTCCTTTATAGTTAATTTCACTCCTATTATGACAAAACAATTGCTATAAATTCATGATATTCATCATATTTGAAACAATTTTTTCACTACTTTGGGTGTTTCGGTGACAATATAAAGTATTGGAAAACACTAAGTGTTTATAACTGTTTTTATCGAATCCATCGATTGTTTCAACTTGTAACAAACTTAATATTTTTTCCATATTTTTATCTAAAGTTTTGGTTAAGATATAGACCACTTCAGCCCCACTGATAGTCGCCTCAAACGCACACTGTAGGGAAGTTGTCACTATTCGTTCACTTTTACAAATTAGCTCTATATACTCCTCTGGCTCATGTATTTTTTTAAATATCTTGCTCAAATCATCCTCATACTTAACATAAAAGTAGTGTCCCAAAAGCAACTCCATATCCAAACTTTTAAAAAAATCAGCATTAAATAGTATAGTTTTACTAGCATCACTATCACCTAAAAAGAAGAGTGTTCGACTCTCTTTGTCATACTTCTCAAAATAGATAGAGTCAACTACCACAACCTCATCCAAAACAGTCTCGCCATAGCGAGATTTATCATTATCATTTTGGGCAAATCTAAAGACATCTCTAAATTCAGAACAGTACTTCTGTAATCTTCCTCTATCATCTTCTGGACTATCTATAATTATCACATCTCCATGCTCTGCAATAGCATCTATATCCTGTATAGTTTCGATATGAACTGACTCAGCAATTCCAAACTCTCTTGCAACTAATCCTGCTCTAAAATCATTTACTAAAAGTAGTGTATCTAACCCCTTTTTATTGAACTCTTTTAGCAGAGCTGTTGCCCTTTTGAGCCTATCTAATCCATGTTTATGTCCTGTGTGGGCATAGTAGTATAGTTTCACATTAATCCTTGTTTATCAATTTTTGATATTCTAATACAATTTATAACCATTCTCTCTTGTTATACTCAAAACTACCTACTATAAATATTATCTTTTGGATTTTGAAACACTATCTTAGCCTTCACTCATACTAAGCACCTCGTCCACACTATTATAATCATATCGCTTATATATACTACTCTGTGAAGAGATAGCATAAACAGCCATTCTATCAGCTAGTTCATTTCCTTCTACTCCCGAATGACCTTTGACATGTTTAATTATAACTTTGCCTTTTATCTTATCATAAAGCTCATGAGCTAGTTTGATAATCTCCAAATTTTTAATCTCTCCACCCTTTTTCTTCCACCCTTTTCTCTTCCAAGCATAAGCCCAATTAGATATACAATCAATACTATATTTAGAGTCGCAACAGATAGTAATTTTGGTTGATTCAGACTCCAATGCAATCAGTAGAGCTTTATATAGTGCTTTTAGTTCAGCTGTATTATTTGTTCCTCGCCCTTCATACTCACCATATAGTAAAACTGGTTTACTCTTACCATGATATATAGCCAATCCACTACCTGATTTGCCAGGGTTACCTCTACACGCTCCATCACAGTAGATTAATATAGACTCTTTTGATACTATCTTCTCCTCTTTGGGCTTTTTTTTCTCTTTGTGAAAATCAGCTAAGAGTTGATAATTTTTAATTATCTGCTCTTGGGCTTTTAGTGCTAATTTTCCTCTCAAAAGAAGAAATAGATTTGTATCTTTTGTCGATAGTTCTCTACCTATTACTATAGATTTCCACTCTCCAACTGCTGGATAAGATTGTCCCAAAATCTCAAATTGTGCTTTGTTTAGTGTGCCTCCATATAGACCCATCTCTATAAATTTATTATCTACTATCATTTTTTTACCTTTTTTTGATGCTTAAATTATATCAATATTTTGCTATCCTATAGTTACTTTTTAACTATTCCTGTTATAATCTTCATTTTTTTATTAAACTTTTAGAGAAGGAATAAAATATGAACTTTAAAAACCTACTACTTCTATTCATACTAATTCAAAACCTACTTTTTTCAAAAACCCCAAATAGTGTTCTACATAAAAATGGGGAAGATTTTAATAATAGTAGTGATTTCTTTATTGATACTCGTAGCAAAATTAATGATTTGGCACTCAGTAGAGATAATAAATATATAGTATCTGCTTCAGATGATGGTAATCTAAGATTATGGAACAGAAAAAGAGGAACTCTTATCAAGATATTCCAAGGAGATAACCAAAAAGCTCTCTCTGTAGATATTAGTAGAGATGAGAGATATATAGTATCAGGTGGAGAGGAGAATAGAGTTAAACTATGGTGTGTAGAGAGTGGAAAACTCATCAAAACTTTTGAAGGACACAATGATGATGTCTGCTCTGTAGCTATTAGTCAAGATGGACGATATATTCTCTCTGCTTCTCTTGACCATGAGATTAAGGTGTGGGATATAGACTCAAAAGAGTTAATAAAGAGTTTTGAGTCTAGCCACACAGCAAAGATAAACTCTATAGCTATTAGTCATGATAACAAGTTTGTGGTCTCAGGTTCAGATGATGATACCATAAAAATATGGAGTTTCAAAAAAGGAGCTGTTATCAAAACCCTAAAAGGGCATAAAGGAGATGTAGTATCAGTTGCAATTAGCCAAGATAACAGATTTATTGTTTCAGGTTCAGAGGACAAAAGTGTAAAACTATGGAGTCTAAAAAAAGGAAAACTTATCAAAACTCTAAAAGGACACAAAAGTGGTGTCAATAGCGTAAAGATTAGCGAAAATGGCAAATATATAGTCTCTGCATCAGGCTCATTTTATGGCTCAAATGATAATAGTATAAAGCTATGGAGTCTCAAAAAAAGAAAACTTCTAAAAACATTCAAGGGTCATGATGGATATGTCAATAGTGTAGCCATTAGTAGAGATGGTCAGATTATAGTCTCTGCATCAGAGGATGAGACCATAAAAATTTGGACTCAAAAAGAAAAAAATGCTATAAAAACATTTGGAGGAGAGAGAAGCTTTGTAAACTCTGTAGATATTTCAGCTGATGGGAGATATATACTAACAGGTTCAAATGATGATATTATCAGACTTTGGGATGCAAAAAATGACAAATTAATCAAAATATTCAATAGACAAAAAGATGATATTCGCTCTGTCGCTTTTAGTGGAGATGAGAAATATATTATCTCTGGTTCAGGCTCTCAAGAGGGTGATTTGGGCTATAGTGTGGTAATATATAACAAAAAAAACAAAAAAATTATCAGGAGTATCAAGAGTGATAGATATATAAACTCTCTAGCTGTGAGTACAGGACGATATGTTGTAGCAACTCTACAAGACTCATATGATATAAAACTTTGGGATAGAAAACGAAAAAAATCTGTCAAGATATTCAAAGGACACATGGGACAGGTAAATAGTGTAGCTATTAGCAAAGGAGGAAGCTATATTGTATCGGGTTCAGATGATGCTACCCTAAAACTTTGGCGTAGAGAAAAAGGCAAAATTATCCACACTTTTGAGGGGCATGAAGAGGCTATTAATAGTGTAGCTCTAAGCAGAGATAGCCGATTTATTGTCTCAGGTTCAGATGACAAAACAGTGAAACTTTGGGATAGAAAAAAAGAGACTCTTCTAAAAACTTTAGAGGGACACAAAGATAGAATAAATGCTGTAGCTATTAGTGATAATAGCAAATATATTGTCTCTGCGTCAGGTGAAGAGGATGGAAATGGAGATAATAGTATCAAAGTATGGGATAGAAAAAGTGGAACTCTACTAAACTCATATAATGGAGGTAAAAAACCTATTATCTCCTTAGCCATCAGCAAAAATGGACGCTATATCGTCTCCTCATCAGGTAGAGATGTAATGTTATGGGATATAAAAAAGAGAGACAATAAACCTATCAAAGAGTTTATAGGTGGAGCGAGAGGAAATTGGATAGTTTTTAATAACAGAACCAAAAAATTTCTAAGAGGAGATAATGGAAAACTAATTTTTAGAGGTGAGATTTAAATCTCTACCTCGCTTTTTGAGCCATTTTGATATATATATGCAAAATCTCTAATGAAGCAGGAGTAACCCCCGAAATTTCTGAAGCATTAAATAGAGTTGGTGGATTAATTTTAGTTAATTTCTCCACTATCTCATTACTTAATCCTGATACTTTAGCAAAATCAAAGGATTGGGGAATTTTGACTTGTAACATATCTCTCATTTTGTTAACTTGTGTCTGCTGTTTCTCTATATATCTACTATATTTAGCCTCTATAAGTACCTGCTCTATAACCTCACCACTATACTCTTCAAACTTTGGAACAATAGCTATTAACTTATCTTTTGTCATAGTAGAACGAGCTAACAAGTCTAGTAGATATACCTTATCATTTATCTTATCCTCTCCAATAGTACCAAGCAGAGCTATAAACTTCTGATTTGGTGTTACAAAATTCTCTCGCAGATAACTAATAGCCTCATCTATATCACTCTTTTTCTTCTTAACTAATTGAAGATAGCTCTCATCCAAAAGCCCAAACTCTTCACCATATTTATAGAGTCTCACATCAGCATTATCCTCACGAAGGAGAAGTCTATACTCCGAACGGCTAGTAAACATTCTATATGGCTCTTTTGTCCCTTTGGTGACAAGGTCATCTATAAGTACACCTATATAAGCCTCTTCTCGCCCCAAGATAAACGGCTCTTTGCCTTGGAGATTCAGCACTGCATTAATCCCTGCCATCATACCTTGAGCGGCCGCCTCCTCATAACCTGTAGTTCCATTTATCTGTCCTGCACAATATAGTCCCTCTATCTTTTTAGTCTCTAGTGTATGTCTAAGCTCTGTAGGCTGAATAAAATCATACTCTATAGCATAACCATAACGGACTATTTTAGCTTTTTCCATACCCTTGACAGAACGAATCATATCTAGTTGAACATCTGTAGGCAGAGAGGTACTCATACCATTAATATAGAACTCATTCGCCTCAATAGTCTGTGGCTCTACAAAAATTTGATGTCGCTCTCTATCTCTAAAACGGTTAATCTTATCCTCTATACTAGGACAATATCTAGGGCCAGTCCCTCCAATCTGACCAGAGAAAAGAGGCGCTCGATAGAAATTACTCTCTATAATCTCATGAGTTCTCTCATTGGTATAGGTAACATAACACGGGAGTTGAGTTGGATTAAATGTAGCTCTATTGGTTCTAAAGGAAAATGGGGTAGCCACCTCATTTCCCCCTTGTGGTTGCATCACTGATAAATCTATACTAGAGCCATCTATTCTAGCACAAGTTCCCGTCTTTAGTCGTCCTATCTCAAAACCAAGACCCCTTAGATACTCTGCTAACTCTATAGATGCAAACTCACCTTGTCGTCCTGCCTGTTGCTGTTTCTCTCCAATATGAATAAGACCATTGAGAAATGTACCTGCTGTAATAATCACTTTAGAAGCCATATAACGATTACCAAGCTCTGTCTCTACTCCTAAAACCTTGTTATCTTCGATTATCAAAGCATCTACCATCTCCTGCTTGACATCCAAATTTTTAGTATTGAGAATCACATCACGCATATAGATACGATACCTATCCATATCTATTTGAGCCCTTGAGCCACGAACAGCAGGACCTTTTGATTGGTTTAGGATACGAAACTGTATTCCTGTAGCATCTGTAGCTAAACCCATCTCACCACCCATAGCGTCTAACTCTTTGACAAGATGACCTTTTGCAAGTCCACCAATAGCAGGATTACAAGATGATGCTCCTATCTGCTCTACCAATATCGTTATAAGCAGGGTCTTTGCACCCATTCTCGCACTTGCTAGTGATGCCTCCACTCCTGCATGTCCACCACCTACTACTACTACATCATAATTCATCTACGCTCACTTTGTTAAAATTGTGCGAATTATAGCAAAAAAGATTTAGGGGTAGAGAGATAGAGTGAAATTAAAAGATTAATAAAATTACAAAAAATAGGTAAAAAGAGATTTCTCAAGCCGAAGCTTGAGAAAAAAGAAGAACTCTTAAAGATTAGAAGTTGTATCTTGTCCATACACGAATAATATTTGTTGGATCTTTAGCCTCATCATGGTCAGCCATAACATAAGCAGCTAACATTGTTGTTCCTAGTGCTTTAAATTTATAGATAACATCTAATTCATTATAATCTGAACCATCTTTTTGATTATCTGTAGTTGCACCATATTGAGCAATAACCTTACCAGGACCTACTGGCATAACTCCTTTAAGTACTACAGTATCAGCAGACCGACTAATATGGTTTTGATTCAATATCATTTGTGTATATAATGGAGTTTTTACACCTGTACCAACATTTTTAAGAGCTATTGGTGCACCACCAACTTTTGAATAAGCTAATTGAAGAGCTACAGGACCTGCTTTACCATTTACTTTTACACCAGCTGCTTGTGTATCATCCATATTACCAATATCGGGCATAATCATACCACCTTGCAATCCAAACTTAACAGGAATACCTGCATCTACTTGAACATCAGCCCAAACTGCATCAGCCGTTCCAACTGCTCCTAATCCCATATGATAATAACTTAAAGTAATAGGGGCTTGTTTAAGAGACTTATTAGCTACAGTTAACATATAAGCTCCCTTTTCTACACCAACACTATCACCTTTTTTCCCATCTCCATCTAAATCAAGACTAGTTTTAGCATGTAAATCATCAAAAGTATTAAGATTTCCATGTTGATTAGAACGACTAACATACGCACCAACTACAGTTGTATCAGGAATATCACTATTGATTGCAACTACTGCATCAAAAGTATTTTTATATACATTCCAACCTTCTGAGAACGCTAATGGAGAGAGAGACTTAGGAAGCTCTTGACGACCCATTTTAAGAGTTGTATTACCAAGTTTTTTAGTTAAGTATGCTTTAGTAATAGCGAAATAATCACTTGAATTAGCTGTATCTCCATTATTACCTAAACCTGATTGCATTACACCTGTTACTAGATTTTTTTCGAGTCCCCAAGTACTCAAAGCTGTACCTTGTAAACCAAGTCCAAAACCATTACCAATATCTGAATTAGCATTTAATTGAAGACCTGCATTTGCTTTAGAATTTCCTTTGTCAAAGAAATCAGTATCTCCACCAGACTCAGCAGTTTGATAATAAACAACAGCTTGTCCACCAATCTTCATATCTACATCTGCACTAGCAACACTCATCATACCTACCACAGCGATTGCTGCAAGACTTAAATTTGTAATTTTCACATTTTCTCCTTTATGTTTAGTCTATCAGAAATAAGTCTAAAATAAAA